>OGOB01000007.1_pt1 | contig 185456 bp, 168 predicted proteins | sample 1573611 | NCBI WGS metagenome assembly OGOB01 (sample SAMEA2582016, study PRJEB24529) | metagenome | biome: Human gut stool | place: China | collected 2011 | reverse complement strand
ATCAACTCAATTTAATTTATTAATACTCTCTCTCTCAATTATTTATTCAAAATTTTTAACCACCGATAAGGTGGTTTTATTTTATATTTATGATTTACATTAAATTATGATAATATTAATTTATGAAATTTTTAAAAGATAATATTTTTAATATAATTTTTAATATAATACTTATAGTCATTTTTATTGTTGTTGGTGATTATATGATTGGTTGGGATAGTTTTAAAGATGATTTTCAGAATAATCCTACATTTGCTTGGTTATGTATAATTTTTATTTTTTCTTGTTGCACTTCAGGTATAGTAAAAATGATGGCTTTAAAATCACTTGGTGATAGAAAAAAATTATTATTAATTCTTTTAATTCCAATTACTGAAATAGTTTTAATTTTATATTTAGTTCATAAACTTTTGTCATTTTAATTCAACATCTTCAATAAATGCATTATAATTGCCTATCGCCATTTGCATATTTCTAAAAAAGATGTATAATGTGTTTATGGCTAATTTATCAAAGGAAGTTTTAATACAAATAACAGTAATATTATTTATTGTATTTATAAGCTGTTGTTACAACTTAGGTAATTTTTCACTAGGTAAAGATGTTGAACAAATAATAGTTTTTGGTTTGTCTGGAATACTTTTTTGTTCAATGTTCTACCTGCTTAATATGCAAAAAATACTATGGAAAAAGTGTGTACTAGTGAGTATTTTTGCAGTCGTATATATGTTTATTTTATATTTATTTTCTTTATAATCAAAAAGGACTTAGTTTTTACTAAGTCCTTTTTTATGCGTTATCTCGGCGAGAGATTGTTTATTTTTATGTCATACCACACTTGTTGCGGTATCTTTTTAGTGCCTTCCTCTCACAAAACAATTATCAATTGTTTTGTTCGGCAGAGTGCAAAATTTTACTTATGTTGTGCTGGATTGTATGTTGATTTAATATACAATTCTCTAAGTTGTTTGTAATCAGCTTCTGTTGGTGCATTACACATCAAATCTTTTGCTGCTGAGTTTTTAGGGAATGCCATTACATCACGAATTGATTCACATCTGCAAAGCAAAGCAATCCATCTGTCTAAACCAATAGCTAAACCTGCGTGAGGTGGTGTACCGTATTGTAATGCGTTTACCATGAAACCGAATTTTCTTTGAACATCTTCATCAGTTAATTTTAATGCTTTAAAGATTTTCTTTTGAACTTCTGGTGAGTGGATTCTAACAGAGCCACCGCCTAATTCTGTACCATTATAAACGATATCATAAGCAACTGATTTAACATTTCCTAAATCACCGCTATCAAGTTTGTCTAAATCATCTAAGCAAGGTGATGTGAATGGGTGGTGCATTGCCATAAATCTTTCTTCTTCGTCTGACCATTCAAACATTGGGAAATCAACAATCCAAAGAAGTGCATGTTTAGATTCGTCGATTAAGTTCAATTTTTTACCAAAGTATAATCTTAGTCTACCCATAATGTCGTAAACTAATTTTGGTTTGTCTGCAACGAAAAAGATAATATCGCCAGCTTCTGCGCGAGCTCTTTCTTGAATACGTTTAGCTTGTTCTTCTGAAACAAATTTTAATACAGGGGATTTTGCTGTGCCGTCTTCGTTATAAATAATGTTAGCTAATGCTTTTGCACCAAATGATACAGCTAATTTTGTAATATCATCAATTTCTTTTCTTGAATAACTTGCGCCACCAGGAATTCTGATACCACGAACGATACCACCAGCTTCAAGAGTTTTCTTAACAATTTCAAATTCTGATTCCATAATGATATCACCGATATCGAATAATTCTAAACCAAAACGAACATCTGGTTTATCAGAACCATATTTATCCATTGCTTCTTGCCAAGTCATTTGTTTGAATGGAGGTTTAACTTCAACACCTGCAGCTTTGAAGCCTTCAACTAACAAGCCTTCAACAAGTTCAATAATATCTTTTTGTTCAACAAAAGACATTTCCAAGTCAATTTGTGTAAATTCAGGTTGTCTATCTGCACGTAAATCTTCATCACGGAAACATTTTGCAACTTGGTAATATCTTTCAACACCACCAACCATTAATAATTGTTTAAAGATTTGAGGTGATTGTGGAAGAGCATAGAATTTACCAGGTTGAACACGTGATGGAACAAGGTAATCTCTAGCACCTTCTGGAGTTGTATTAATAAGAATAGGTGTTTCAACTTCTAAGAAACCGTTGTTATCAAAGTAATTTCTTACAGCTTGAACAACTTTGTGACGTAGTTTCAAGTTATTAAACATTTGAGGTCTTCTAATGTCTAAATAACGATATTTCAATCTAACGTCTTCTGAAACGCTGTCATCATCTAAAACAAATGGAACAGGTTTTGCTTCAGATAAAATTTCTACATATTCTGGGTAAACTTCAACTTGACCTGTTGGAAGTTTTTCATTGTAAGTTTCTTCAGGTCTTCTAGTAACTTTACCTTTGATTGTAATAACATATTCGTTTCTGATTTTTTCAAAAACTTTATGAATTTCAGGATTTTTTTGAGGGTCAGAAACCAATTGGAAAAATCCTGTTCTATCTCTTAATTCAATAAAAATCATACCGCCTAAGTCACGAACGCAATCAACCCAACCAGAAAGAGTTACTTCTTGGTCGATATTTGATAAGTTAAGTTCGCCACAATTGTTTGTTTTCATTCTTAATTGCATAAACATAATTCCTTTTCTTTTAAATACAATAAAATATTAGCAAAAACATAATATTTTGTGAAGAAAAATAATTATACTTATAATTGATTTAAGTATAATATTTTGTCATACCGCACTTGTTGCGGTATCTATATAGACCCCGCAATGAATGCGGGGTGACGGAAAACTTTGAATTTTTCTTAAAGACTCATTATAAAATAAAATGTTTGAATGATTGCCCAGAGGGAAAAAATCATTAAAATAGTAGTATGAAGAAATTTCTAAGTACAATTTTATTACTACTTTTTGTAACACAAATGGCTTTTGCAGATATTGATTACCAAAAGATTTATGAGGATTTGCAACCGCCTGATTTTTCGTATATTCACAGCATTGATCCTGATCAATATTATGATATGCAACATTACGCATGGTCTCCATATCCGTTGTTTAGATTAAATTCAGAAGTTTATTTCAAAAATCAAACAATAGAACCAGGATATTATCTTTTAACACCAAGAAAACATGAAGATAAATGGTATATTTTATTTAAAGAAAACGGAAACGTAAAATATACAATACCGTGTTACAAAGACGAACTTGTTTCAGAAGTTTTTTATCAACAAAACTTGCCAAAAGAAAAACTTACTCCGTCACAAAAAATTCATATTGGATTTGTAAACGTAGTGGGTCATTTCAATTCTGGTAAACGAAGACAAGCTCCTAGAACCTTTTTAGAGGTTGATGATTTGGATAATGATTTTGTTTCAATAGTAGTTTATTATGGGGCAAGAAAATATTATATTTTGCTTAGAAGTAAGATAAAATAACAATAAAGGCGCACGGTTTGAACCGTGCGCCTTTAAATTAAATAAAATAATTATTCAAGACCTTCGTCGTCTTCTTTAATTTTATCAATAACCATTTTAGCCATTTCTTTAGCGATAACGCTTTGAGTAGCTTCTGGACAATTTTGTAACATTGTCATAGCTGTTTTTAATGTGCCATCAATATCGTACCAACGACCGTTTCTTGAATCGCTTTGACCAGATTGAACAGCAGACATAATGTCTTCTACTGATTCAAATTTGTCATTTTCAATGTTGTGTTCGATGATAATTTTAATCAAATTTAATGCGATTCTAATTTGAGTATCATCATCAGAGTGTTCTAATGTGCTCATTGCTTGTGATAAAACAGGGTCTTTATCATACCAACGGCGGTGTTGATTAGAATATTCTTCTTTCATATTGTCTTCCATGAGAGCCTCCTTATTTATTATTTTTTATTATATACTAACCTTGTTTAAATGTCACTCCTTTGTTACCTTTTGGATAATTCCAATTGATACATTGTTTTTCGCAAGCAATTCTGCAAGCTCCACATTCTAGGCAGTTTTCATAATTAATAATCATTTTTTCATTTTCTTTGTCCCATTCCCAAACTTTTGCAGGACAAATAAATGTACAAACTTTTGTTCTACAATTTTTACATTTTTCATCATCGTTTGTCAAATGTGAAACAGAATCGCAAACATATTTTACTTTGAATAATTTATCATCAATGCTCATTTCAAAATCCCCCATAGAATTTTTAAAACTGCAAAAACATCTTTAAACAACTCTGAAATACTTCTGTCTGTAAAAATTGATTTTATAAAATCTCTAAACTTGTCACGTTTAGGAATACTGTCAACAGCAGTGAACATATTAAAGAAGGAATTAATTTTCTTTATATAGTAATTCATAAATGAATCACTACGTTCGTGTGCAATTGGCATTAAATTTGCGTATGATTTTAAATCTTTTATTATAAATGAATTTTCTAATTTTTTACTGTAAAGTTTTAAACTTTCTTTTGAAAAATCTTTTATATCTAATGCATGAATAGCAGTTTCTCCTGCAAGTTTACCGCTAATCATTGCAAGGTTTGTACCTTCCCAATGTAAGTTGTTGACTAACATGCCAGCATCACCAACGACTAAAACTCCGTCATCATAAAGTTTTGGAACTTTGTTAAATCCGCCTTCTGGAATTAAATGAGCAGAATATTCAAGCAATTCGCCGTCTTTTATTAGTGGTGCAACAGAAGGGTGCTCTTTCAATTGGTCTAAAACTTCATAAGGTTTTAATTTGTGCTTTTTAAGTTCATCTAAAGCAATACCTAACCCGATTGAAATGCTGTCTTTGTTTGTGTAAATATAACCTAGACCAAGCATTGAAAGCATAGGATAACCGATAATTTCTGTAATGCAACCTTCGCCAGTGTTTAAGTTAAATCGTTCATTTATTTTGTCTTCGCCAATTTTAATAACTTCTTTTACGCCCAATGCAACATCTTGAGGTTCAATTGTTTCCCTAAGTCCGATTTGTTTTGCAAGGAGTGAATTTACACCGTCGGCTAAAATTACAATGTCAGCATAATATTTTTCTAATTCGGTTTTAACACCAATGACTTTGCCGTTTTTGACTATTAATTCTTCTACAACAGTTTCACTAACAAGAGTTACACCTGCTTTTTGAGCTTCTTTTGCACACCAGCGGTCGAATTTACCCCTAATTACGGTATAACTATTTGAAAGAGAACTTTTTTCAGTATGAGAGATTGTCGTATCTTCGGTTTGAGTAAGCAACATGTATTTATGTTTTGTGTTATTTCTCTCTAATGGTGCTTCTGTTTCAAAGTTTGGAAAAATTTCTTTTGTTGGTTGAGTGTAAATTGCTCCTCCAAACATATTTTTACTACCAGAATAACTACCACGCTCAATAAGTACAACTTCTTTTCCAGCACGTGCAAGAGTAATACCTGCAGAAATACCTGCTGGACCCCCTCCGACTATAATTACCTGTGTTTTATTTTCCATAACAATATTATAGTTAATTAAAAAATGTTTGTAAATAACTAAAATAGACAAGGGCTGTTTTTTGTGTTTTTATAGGTTTATGAGTGAAAATAACAAAAAAATTTTAGGCATTTTACCACATAGTATTGCGGGAAGATTAATCATAAAAAGCATGTTAGACGGTTTTGAACAAAATGGTTTTAACTTTGATGTTTATGATGAACTAAAACAAGATAACTTTTTAGAATTTATTTCAAACAAGGATTACAACTATATTACAGGTTACGATTTTTCACCATTAAAACTAAAAGTGGATAACGATTTAAAAATACCTTGTGTTTGTTACTTTGCAGATGAAATAGAAAGTACAGCTTCAGGAGTTTTTGAAGACTGGCAAAAATATTTACCATATTTAAGTGAAGATAAAAACTTTACATTTTATTGGGATAGAGCTTTAGCTGAAAAATCAAATGTGAAAAATTTATACTATATGCCTCAATTTGTAAATACAGAGGTTTATAAACCACTAAATCTAGAAAAAGAATATGATATAATGTTTGCAGGTCGCTTGGATACTGATTTTCGTTTAAACTTCTTTATTGAGTTAATGCAACATTTTCCAAATTTGAAATTTGCTTGGTATGCAATAGAAAAGCATTATAAAGATGCACTTTCAAGAACAAATGAAGAAGGACAAGAATTGTTAAAACAGGCATATAAAGGTTTTATTGATAATGAACCAGATATGGCGGTGGCTATAAACAAAGCAAAATTTATGTTTACTATGAATTCTCAAGGTCTTTCTTCTTTAAACCATAGAACAGTTCAAGCTGTTGCTTGCAAAACTCTTGTTGTGAGCGATTTTAGAGAGGAACTAAATATTTACAAAGGTGATTTACCTTTTTATATCAATATGGGTGATTTGGTAGAAAAAATAAATTATTATATGCAAAACGAAAAAGCGTACGAATATACAGTAAACAAATGCTATGAAATAGCATCAAAATATTTGAGTGCAGAGTATTGCGTAAAATGTATGTTAAAAGTTATGGGCAACTAGTTTGATTTGTCCAATTTAATTTATCTGCGCATCTTAAATAGTCCATGTTACCATTTGCTATAACCCAATTTGTTGCAGTATGACCTGTGTAACTGCTAGTAAAAGCCCCTGTCGAAGGATTTCTATCTCCACCTTTTCCGTTAGGGTATATCCCATTAGCATCAGAATATTTTATAAGAAAAATTTGTCTGCCAGATTGTGTTTTTCCTTTTGCTCCGCCAAGTGCAACATAAATACTTGTCATATTTTTATTTATAGAAAGTCCAACTCCATTTTCTAATTCGTATTTATATGATGATTTAACATTTCCTACAGCACCGCTCGGATAACAAGAATTTATTACTGAATTTCCACATGGTGATGCTTTCAAATATTTCATAAGAACATCTTTTTTATTACCTGTCCATTGATTATAAGGTCCATATTCGGCAACAGCCTTTGCATATGCAACTTCCAAGTCGTGATAAACACTCCTTAGTTTTGCAACATCTTTATCTTCTTGATAACTGTCCACCAAGTTAGGAATAGTAGCCACGGCAACAGTTCCGATAATTGCCATTACAATCAATATTTCTGCAAGTGTGAAGGCTTTTTTAAACATTATCTGCTTCCCTTTCTTGTTGAGCTTCTTTTATTTTATCTAGTGAAAAATTAAACTTGTATAAGTAATATATGCCCACAACTGTTAATAGTGTAACCAATAGAACAGGGTGAACTAAAGAAATAGCCAAGATAGTTGATTTGTTTACACCATAAATGCCCAATGCAATTAAATATGCCGCTTGATATGGACCGAAAAAGATTGATGTAGACGGCAGCATTGCAGAAAATGATATTAAACTTATTACGAACAAACTTGCTGAAAAAGGTAAAGACAAATTGAAACTTTCTAAAATTAAGAAAGCAACATAACATTCAATTCCCCAAACAACTGCACTCATTACAGCCGATTTTAGAGTTAATTTCCAATTGTCTAGAACCTCAAAACCTTCCATAAATGAGTTGGCATGCTTATTTAAACTTTTTACAATTCCAGAAAGTCCGTTCAAATGGATTTTTTCTAAAATATTTTCAGTTTTTTGACAAACAAAATCAATTTTATTGAATTTAAAAATTAAATAAAATGCAATCATACTACCTATGAACACAGCGCCAAAAAAATATGTAGCACTAAGAATTACAGGGTTATTTTTACAATAAAATAAAACTCCAAAAAGTAAAATAAAAAATACGCTAATTCCGTCTAAAGTTCTTTCTAAAATTACAGAACCAAAAATTTTCATTTTATTTTCTTGCTTGTTTTCGCCTAAATAATAAGCTCTATAAATATCACCAGCTCTAGCAGGCAAAAAGCTGTTAAGCATACTGCCTACAATAAATACAGCTCCCAAGTGCCAATTTGAATACTTAGGATTATCCATTAACAAGGCTTTCCAACGAACTCCTCGAAAATACATTGTCAAATAGTAGAGAAACACAATCCAGAAAAGATATTTAAAACTAAACATCTTGAATGCATTAATAAACTCCTCAGCGCTCATGTCCTTAAAAATGTAAATCAAGAACACCAAAAATACGATTGTTACTAGAATTGTGAGAATTTTCTTTTTATTCATAAAAAGATTTTAACATAATTTCAGCAAATTTGGCTATTTATTAATAAGGTTTATTAACTAAATTTTCGTGAGTAGCAAGTTCAATGCTATCGTCTAATTTAGACAACTTAATCTCTCTACCATAGTGTTTTTTTAAAGCTAATTCAATTAAATAGTCTGCAAAATGAGGGTTTTTAGGTAAGAAAGAGCCATGTAAATATGTTCCAAAAACATTTTTATATTTAGCACCCTCAGTTCCGTCTTTGCCGTTGTTTCCATGTCCTACAATTACTTTAGAAAGAGGTTTTGTGTCACCTTGCAAATATGTTAAACCGCTATGATTTTCAAATCCAACTAATGTATTTGGTTCTAATCCATCAATTTGAGTCGTAACATTTCCGATAAAACGCTTGTTTCCTGCAAGGGTGTATGCATCAAGTAAACTTATGCCTTTTAATTCAGAGCCGTCTTGTGCTTTATAATAATGTCCAAAAAGTTGATAGCCACCACAAATAGATAAAAATACAGCATCGTTGTCTCTTTCTTGAGTTAAAAAATCTTTGTATTTTTGAAGTTCGTCTGCAACATCAACTTGTTGTCTATCTTGTCCTCCACCGATAAAATACATATCGTGAGGTTTAAATTCATCTCCAATATTTATTTCTTCAGCAATAAATTCTATACCACGCCATTCGCATCTGTTTTTTAGAGTAATAACATTACCAATATCGCCGTAAAGATTAAGTAATTTTGGATAAATATGTGCAAATGTAATTTGTAACTTTTCTTCCATAAGCATAGTTTAGTATAAATTTTTTTATGAGGCAAGAAGGTTAAAAAGATATTTTTTATTAGTAAATACAAAGGCGCACAAGTCTTTGACTTGTGCGCCTTAAAAGTTTAAAAACTTTCGTTACAGACTATTTGCCGTTAACAACAGTTTTGAATTTTTTACCTGCTGAGAAAGCTGGAACTGTTTTAGCAGGGATTTTGATTTCTTTACCAGTTTGTGGGTTTCTGCCGTTTCTAGCAGCACGTTTGCGAGGTTCAAATGTACCAAAACCAACTAAAGTAACTTTTTTACCTTTAGCAACTGTTTTTTGGATTGTATCTACTAAAACACTTAAAACTTCGTTAGCGTCTTTTTGTGTAACTTTTGCTTTTTTTGAAATTTCTTGTACTAATTCTTCTTTGTTCATTTTCATTTCCTTTCTTAAATCAATGTACAGCTATCAGTATATTATAAACCCTGTAATATTGGCAATAATATTACAAAATTTAATTTTTTCGGGGTTTTAATTCTAGAAAATTAAGTTATAACTGACATTCAGCCATTTTACAATCTTAATATTTCTATACAAAAAGTAAAAAAAAGTCTTTTATGGTGTATTTGTAAACTGTTTTTGATATAATTATTCAGTAATGCGATTTTTCGTTAGAGGAATTAAATGAAGGAAAGATTGATATTTTTCATTATATTTGTTGGATTGATAGTTTGTTTATACATTTATCAGTACCACTTTAATACAATTTGGGGTTTGGTTGGTCTTATTGTATGTATGTCTATATATGTAATATATATGACTCTTGCAGATAAGCACAAAAAACGTCAATTAAAGAAAAAACCTCAAGTTATTAACGAAAATTATAAACCATACATTACAATTATGGTTCCTGCACACAACGAAGGCGCAGTTATTGCTCAAACAGTAGAAAATATTTTACAATTAGATTACCCAAACTTTGAATTAATTGTTATTGATGATAGAAGTGATGATAATACAGCAGAAGTAATTAAAGAATTAGAACAAAAACATGACAAAGTAAAAGCTTTGATTAGGGATAAAAATGCATTTCCTGGTAAATCAGCAGTTTTAAATGATGCATTTAAGTTTGCAAAAGGTGATGCGGTTTTAGTATTTGATGCAGATGCAAGAGTTGATTCTGACTTTTTGAACAAACTTGTTCCAAATTTAGAGCCAGAAGATGTTGGCGCAGTTCAAGCAAGAAAAGTTATCTCAAACAGAGACGTAAACTTTTTAACTCGTTGCCAAGATAATGAAATGACTCTTGATTCTCACTTTCAAATTGGTCGTGATGCTGTAAAAGGTGCAGTAGAATTAAGAGGAAACGGTGAATTAATCAAGAGAAAAGCTCTTGAAGACATCGGTGGTTGGAACAATTACACACTTGTAGACGATTTAGATATGTCAACAAGACTTCATATCAAAGGTTGGGATATTCGTTTTTGCCCAGAGGCTGAAGTTAGAGAAGAAGCAGTTGTTTACTTAATGCCTCTTTATAGACAACGCAGACGATGGTATGAAGGTACAGTAAGACGTTATTTAGAGTTGTTCGGTGATGTAATCACTTCTAAAAAAATGTCCTTGCGTGCAAGATTGGATATGACAGCTTATTTGTCAGAATTTTTAATGCCGACTTGGTTCATTTTTGAAGTAATTATTAGATGCTTTAAAGTTTTGACAGGCAAAGTTTCTGTTGATGATATTGGTATTATTACATCGCTTTTAGTAGGTCTTGTAATCGGTATTTGTTTTACATTAGCAACTCGTTACAGCCTTAGAAAATATAATCATTTAGGTCGTTGGGAAGCGTTAAAACAAGCAGTTGAAACCTCAGCTTATATCTTAGCAGTATGGTTCCCTGTTGCGTTTTACATCTCTTTCAAAATCCTTTTGAAACCAAAAGATATGGATTGGGGTAAAACAACACATGGGCTTGTTTTAGAAGAAGAACAACATCGTCATGACAATAAAGAAAAAGAAACAGTCGGAGTATAAATTCTCGGAAAGGGTAGATATATGTTAGCTGGTATTAAAGAAAAGATTAGAGCGATTAAAGATTTTCCAAAAGAAGGTATCTTGTTTAGAGATATTACAACAGCTCTAAAAGAACCTGAAACTATGAGAAACATGGTTGATTTTTTGTATGAACATTATAAAGACAAAAAAATTGATTATGTTGCAGGCATGGAATCAAGAGGGTTCATTGTAGGTATGCCTTTAGCATACAAATTGAATGTTGGTTTTATTCCAATCAGAAAACCTCACAAACTACCAGCACCAACTTATAAAGAAACTTATGAATTGGAATATGGCACTGATACAATCGAAATGCACAAAGATGCAGTTGAAGAAGGTAAAAATGTTCTAATTGTAGATGATTTGTTAGCAACAGGTGGAACAGCAAGCGCAGCATGCAGACTTATTGCTCAAGCAAAGGCAAATGTTGCAGGTGCAGCTTTTTGGATTGAATTAAACGGTCTAGGCGGTCGTGAAAAATTAGAAAACTTGGGTATAGAAGTTTTATCTATGTTGCAATATTAATTTTGGAGATTAAGATAGTTTAAAGGCGGGCGCATAGCGCCCGCCTTTTTTATTAAAAGATTTTATTTACATCTGAATTTTGCAAAGTCTTTGTTAACTGAATTATTACCAGTTTGTTTGTCAAAATTTTCTTGAATAGTATCTAAAAATTTGTCCATAAATAATGTTTAATGATTATTTTTGTTATGTCTAAAACTTTCTTGGATTTACGTTGTTCACCCAATTTTCTTCGATTTTTTCTAATGAAATTCCTTTTGTTTCAGGAACGAAGAAGTAAACGAAGATTATACATAGGATTGAAACAAATCCGAAAATCCAGAATGTCCATGCTCCGCCGATTCTGTGTAATAAAACAGGGAAACTTGCTACAACAAAGAAGTTGAATGCGAAGTTTGAAACTGTACAAATGCTCATAGAAATTCCACGAATTTTTAGTGGGAACACTTCTGATACGATAATCCAGCCAACAGGTCCAAGACTCATAGCAAAAAATATGATGTAAGTTACTAAACTTCCGACTGCAACCCATTTTTGATATGAACCCAAAATATCTGCGAAAGCAAAAGATGTTCCAAGTGCAAATAAACTCAACATTACACCTGTTAAGCCAAAGTATAATAACGGTTTTCTTCCTAAACGGTCGGTAAAATATATTGCAACGATTGTCATTAAAAAGTTAATTATACCAATACCTGCTGTTGCATATATTGCAGTAATATTGCTATCAAAACCAGCAGATTTAAAGATTGTAGGCGCATAATAAATAATTGTGTTAATACCTGTACAAATTTGCGCAAACATAATACCAATACCGACTACAAATGGCATAACCATCCATTTTTTGAATACAAATTTTTTACTCTTTTCAGAACTTTTTGAAATTGTTTGTTTAATATCTTCAATTTCTTTGTCTGCGTCAATATCTGGTTCAATTTTTTTGAACACTTTTTTAGCTTCTTCTTCACGTTTTTTGCTTACAAGCCAACGAGGTGTGTCTTGCATTAAACTCATTCCAACTAACAAAATTAAACTTGGAACAACACCGGCAAATAACATCCAACGCCAACTATAAATTGCATTTGCAAAAGCTGAATTTATCACATAAGAGAATAAAATACCTGCTGTGATTGCCCATTGGTAAAGAGAAACCAGAGTCCCACGCAATGCTTTTGGTGAAATTTCAGATAAATACAAAGGAACAACAAAGTTAACGATACCAACGGCAAAGCCGACGAAGATTCTTGAAATTATTAAAACTAATACATTTGGGGCTAAGGCACACATAATTGAACCTGTCATAAAGATTACGGCGGTTGCCATGATAATTTTTTTACGTCCAAAAATATCTGCTAAAATTCCATTTGTTGCTGCACCAATAACCGCACCAATTAAAACGGAACTTACTAAAAAGCCTTGAAGTGAGTCAGATAAATCCCAAGTTTCGTTGATAAATAATAACGCACCAGAGATTACGCCTGTGTCATAACCTGATAGTAAACCACCTAAAGATGCAACTATTGCAACAACATAAAGCCAAATGTATTTTCGCATAAACTTCCTTTCTTCTTTTTATAATATAATACTATATAAATACCCAAAAGGAGAAGTTATGACACACTTAAATGGACTAATTAATGTAGAAAGATTGAAAAATTTATTTATAAAAATGGCTGAAGTCGATACAGGTTCTTGTGAAGAAACAAAACCTAAAATTGGTGCAAGTACTAAAAAACAAGTCGAATTTGCTAAAAAAATTCTTGTAAAAGAGTTGAAAAAAATAGGTTTAAAAGATGTTAAACTTGACAAAACTCATACAGTAACGGCTACATTAAAAGGCAATATTAAGGAAAAACTTACTATTGGGTTAATTGCGCACATGGATACAAGCGAACAAGCACCAACAGGACCTGTTAAACCGCAAGTTCATGACTACAAAGAGGGTGATATTGAACTAAACGGCGTAAAAATTGACGCTGTTGATTTAGAGCCTTATAAAAATAATACAATTATAACTTCTGACGGCACAACTCTTTTAGGTGCTGACGACAAGGCAGGAATTGCCGAGATTTTAGAAGCTGTAAAGGTTTTGATAGAAAATCCAGAAATTAAACACCCAACAATTAGAATTGCAATAACTCCAGATGAAGAAATTGGCGAGGGTGTGACAAATTTTGATATAAAAAAATTTGGCGCAAATGTTGCCTACACCGTTGACGGATCAGAGGTGGAGAATATTGAATCAGAAACCTTTAACGCTTTTAATCCAGAAATTATAATTGAGGGTGTGCCTGTTCATTGCGGTTATGCTTACGGAAAAATGATTAATGCAATTGAGGTTGCAAGCGCAATTATGAATAAAATTCCTAAAAATGAACTACCAGAAACAACTCAAAATAAAGAAGGTTATTATCACGTGGATAGTATTAATGGTGATGTAAACAAAGTTGTTATGAAAATGTTAGTTCGTGATTTTGATTTTGACAATGAACTAAAAAGAATTGAATTTTTACGCAACATTATAAAAGAAGTTGAAAATGAGTATAAAGGCAGTAAAATTACCTTTAAAGAAAACGAAAAATATCACAATATGAAAGAGAAATTGAACGAGTTGCCAGAGGTAATTGAATATGCTAAACTAGCCTTAAAGCGTTCAGGCTTTGATAATCCTAAAGAGCCACCAGTCAGAGGTGGTACAGACGGTGCTATGCTTACCTTAAGAGGTCTTTTGACCCCAAATTTAGGCACAGGTGGCGTAAATTTCCATTCTAAAAAAGAATTTATTTCACTTCAAGTAATGCAAAAAAGCGTTGAAAATATTATCAACTTGGTTTCAGTTTGGGCTGAAAAAGCGGAAGAAATAACTAAAAAGCTATAAAAATGATTAAAGAAAAACTACAAAATAATATTTTTGTAATAGCCTTCAAAAACCTTCGCTGGTTTGAGTGGGTAATGTTTTTGGCAATGATTGTTATTGGCGCTTTTTATATGGTTACAGATAAAACCCACCCTCATTGGTATTTGGTTGTTAATTATATTTGTTCAATAATGGGTATTTCGTGTATTTTTTTATGCGCTCATGCCAGTTGGCCTAAGTGGATTTTCGGAATTATAAATACTGTTTTGTATTCAATAATTCTGTTTTATAACCATGTATATGGAACTTTTGCTTTAGAAATGTTGTATTACTTGCCTTGTGGTGTTGTTGGTTTATATTTATGGACAAAACACCTTGATAATAAGGAAAAAGACAAATGCAAAACTCGTGTAATGAGCTGGAAACTTAGATTATTGATGTTTGTAATTGTTGTTACCAGTTCACTTACCCTAAGATATTTTTTAGTGAAAATAGGTGGCGCAACTCCGCTTTTAGATGCAATTACGGTGTCTTTAGGGGTTATTGCAACTTTTTATGAAATAAAGCGTTATGCGGATCAATATGCCTTATGGTTAATTTCTGATGTAATAGCGATTACTCAATGGATTTTGTTGGGCGATGTGATTATGGTTACAAAAAAATCTATTTATTTTGTAATGTCAATCATTGGTATAATCAATTGGACACGTATGCAAAAAGAAAGAAATACAGAAAATTCGTAACTTTTCCAACAATAAATAAAACCTTATGTCACCCTGAATTTATTTCAGGGTCTCTACAACATGAGATGCTGAAACAAGTTCAGCATGACATTAAGATTATACGTAAAATTGCAATGTTATTATAGATATTAAATAAAACGTAGTTATTCAGAATCTCATAAATTTTCCAACAAAACATTTAACCTTTTACACAATATGCTTACTTGCAATATTTATTGCATCTTTTTCTTCTGCAAATAATGACTCTTTGCCGATTTGTTCTGTTATGGTGTGCATTTCAATAATTTTTTCTCTAACGGTGTCGTTTGTAATCACAAGGAATAATTTAATATTTTGCGATTGTAACCTTACAATAATGTCTTCTAACGCAAAAATAGCCGACATATCAAGCTCTATGTTTGAATTGTAAGTCAAAATTATATACTTTGTTTCTAATAATTCGTCAAAATGCGATACAATTTGACTGATTGAACCGAAGAAGAATTGTCCGTCAAGATGAAGAATTCTAATTTTGTAATGAGAATTTTGTTCAATGCTGATTTCGTAATCTGAGTATGTGTCAAGCTCTTGTTTTTCTTTAATTATAGTGCTATCGGCAACTCTTTTTGCATAAAGAAGTGAAGATAACACGATTCCAACACCAATTGCAAAAATCAAATTGTAGAAAACAGTTAAAAGTAAAACGATTACCAAAACGGTTAAATCATCTTTTGGTGCGAATTTCAAGATTTTTAAAACCTTGAAATCAATAATATCTAAGCCAATTTTTATTAAAATTCCTGCTAAAACGCAGATAGGAATTTCTATAATAAACCAGCTGAATTTTAATAAAACGATTAATAAAAATATTGAACAAAATATTGCAGAAATATTTGTTTTAGCATTGTTTTTGACCGCTGCAACACTTCTCATTGTGGCTGCTGAACCACCCATAGAACCTGTTAGCGAACAGATTAAATTTCCAATTCCATGAACAAAAATTAATTGCTTAGAATTATGTTTGTGTTTTGTTAATGAATCAATGATTACACCTGTAAGTAAACTTTCGCAGGTTGCTACAAAGGCTAAAGTTAATGCTAGTGGAAAATATTTTGAAACTAAATCAATCGAAAAATTTGGAAGAATAAACTTTGGAAAACTTACGCTCATTGTCGAAATTTTTGCAATATCCCAACCTAAAAAGTGAGCAACAACAGTCATTACAACTAAAACGAATAATTGAAGGGGTATAATTTTTGAAATAAATTTAGGTGTAAAAAATAATAATAAAAGCGTTGCAATTCCCAAAATAGTTGAAGGTATGCTTATTGAACTAGCTAATGCAGGCAAATTCATTAGTGTTTCAACGGTTGAGGACTTCGCTATTGCACCTAATAAAACAGGAGTTTGTAAAATAATTATGATTAAACCTATACCACTTAAGAACCCAGAAATTACGGGATATGGAACGTATTTAATTAATTTTGGTGCAGATGTTAAAGAGATTATGACTTGCAAAACTGAAGCCATGATTAAAATTAAAATTATATCAGAAATTTTACCGGAAGTTACAGCAAAAGCGCTAGCTAAAATGATTGCAATAGGTGCTGTTGGACCTGATATGATAGGAACTTTGCTACCAACAATACCGACGATGAATGAAAGAATTATTGCTCCCCAAATCCCAGCAGAAGCGCCAAAACCAGAAGCTACGCCAAATGCAAGAGCTTGTGGTAATGCGATAATGCCAGCAATTATAGCTCCAAAAACTTCACCTTTAATAAATGAACATTTTTTTAAAATATTTTCCAATAATTTCCTCCGCAAGTTGCTGAAAATAATTTTATCATAACAATTTTATTAAGCCAATAAATCAATAAGAATTAAACCACAATGTTGTGAACCTGCCCCCCCGTGTGGCAGAATCTCATAAACATTCCAGCAACAAATAAAATTTTCTACTTGAAAAATATAAATAAATAGTTTATACTAAATGAAAAATAAGGAGAAAATAATATGGCTGAAAGCATTGAAAATAAACGCTCTCACGTTTCGGGGGGGGGGTAAACACTAGTAATAACGCAACTTTTAGGATTTGCGATTTAAAGTCTAATTTGATGTTTTTGTTGCGTAGAATAAAAAATAAAATGTTATGTCACCGTTTTATGATGACAAGTAAAACCTTATGTCATGCTGAACTTGTTTCAGCATCTCATGTTGTAGAGACCTTGCCACACGAGGGACAGGCTCACAAAGCTCATACTTCGCCTGTTCACTTTGTCAAACAAGTTCAGCATGACAATAAATTATATTTAACATTCCGTAAAGCCTTTGCCTTTACTCTTGCAGAAACCCTAATAGTAATGGGTATTATTGGCGTTGTTGCTGCATTGACAATTCCAAACTTAAACTCATCAACCGCAGATAAAGAAAAAGTAGCAAAGGTTAAAAAGATATATTCAAACCTTAATGACGCTCTAGGTCGTGCTCAAGTAGTTTACGGACCTGTTGAGGAATGGAAACAATTAGATTCAACCGCAGTTGCACAAACAGCTAGATTCGGTGAACGTTTAACCGAATTTATGAAGGTCTCAAAAAACTGTAAAATGGAAGTCAATAAAGGTTGTTTATCAAGTGCAAAAGTAAAATCCATAGGGGCTGTTGAAGATAAAAACTATGATGGAGATAATAGTGTTTATAAATTCATAACAGCTGATGGTACATCTATATATTTTGTGAGTGATGGTGCATTTGTAGATATAGACGGTCCAATTAAGGGTTCTACTCAATATGGAAAAGATATTTTTCTTTTTCAATTGGCGGATAATGATTTTGTTCCTATGCGCAAAAATGAATTTAGTAGTTATTTAATTGAGTTAACTGCAGGGGATGGATTTTCAGCATCAGGTTGGATAATTGATTATGATAATATGGACTACTTAAAATTAACAAAAGATAGGAAATGTCCAAATGGAAAAACACCAACAGAACAAAATCCAAGATGTAAGTAAATTTTAATTAAATTCTTTGATTAATTTCGTGGCTAAGGTTTGCAAAGTCGATTGTGCTTGAAAAATTACCACTTCTTTGTTCATTAATGAATGCAATAACTGTATTCAAAAGTTGAATTAAGGTTTCTTCTGTAAGTCTACCGCTTTCAACGTCATCAAGAACCTCCAACAAATACGGATAAGTCTCTTGCATATTGCCTTCGTTTATAGTTGAAACAAGAGATTTAATTTCTTCGTTTGCAAAATCAGCTTGTAAAATTTTGATGTAATATTTTGCAAATTTTTCAATATGTTTAAAGAAATCTTCAATATTCATATTAGGGGCAAAGCGTTTGTAGTAGCGTTTAAAGCTCATATACAATTCGTTTGCTTTAGGGATAATACCATTTCTTTGGATAGTTAAAAAATCCCTTATGAAAAATTTAAAATAATCTTTTAAACCTGCGTTTTTATACAGGTCTAAAAGGTTATACCAAGCCTTTAAGCCGTTTTTTGAGTTTTCTTTTATAAAATCAGTGATTAATAAAAGTTCTTCTATGTTAGGGTTGTTGCAGTTTAAGTATTGGTAAATGTCCCTATTTTCGATTTCAGAGTCTTCATAAACGCAAGCCAAAATGTTAACTTTTTTGATTTCGTTAAAAAGTTTAACCGCAGAAATATTGTTCATTTTAATTTTTGCCCAATATTCGTGAAGTTGGATAAACATAGGGTGTTGCTTTTCTTCTTCGGTCATACGCTCGTATTTAACAAGTTTTTCGTAGATAATTTTTTCATAACCATGTAAATGTATTTTTGTATATTTACCAAAGAATAAATATCTTTTTTTTATAAGTTCAATTGCATGATTGTTCTTTTCGTTTGTAAGTTTGTAACATTCGCAAAGAGCGTGAAGTAATAAGCTAAATTGAATAATACGCTTAATACCGTCAACTACAAGATAAGAACGGCTAGAAGTTTTTTGCAAAAACATTATGCCATCAAGAATTGGTTCTTCTGAACCAGAATTTTCTAAAATATTTTCTAATAAATCAGCAGGGGCTTGGTATTCTCCTGAATAATCAGTTGAATAAAGCACCTGCGATTTATTTAAAATATCTAATAAATTTAATGTTTTAACTTCCATTTTATCTTAATTAAACTGATAACATGAAACCGCCAGCTTCAGCATTTTTCAAGTTTTCGCCGTCGATTTTAGCTCTTAAGTTTTTGATGTATTTATATACATAATCTCTAGGTAAGCTCAACAAGTTTGCAAGGTCTTTTGCGTATACAATTTGGTTTTTATTTTTTAAGAAATAGTCGAATACCAATTGTTCTCTGTCTGTTAATGCTTTTTTGAAAACGATTTGAACTTCGTCTTTTAACGATGCAGGTGCAGAGTCTTTGACGATTGGTTGTTGTTTTCTAACTTCTTTTTCAGCTTTTTGAGTTTTAACTTCAGCAACCTTTGGAGTAGCTTTTGTTTGAGCTTTTTGAGCAGAAACGATTTGACGTTCTTTTTCTACTGCTTTTTCAGCAATTGTATTAATCTTTTCAGAACGAATTGAAGATGACATTTCAGTAGATGAAGATGTGTATGGTTTACCTTTTAACACGATGTCTACTAAATCGTTTGTGTGTTTAGCTTCTTCAATTTGTTTTCCTAATCTAGCTGCAAATTCTTCTAAAGTAATTTTTTCTAATGAACTTCTCCATTGTTTAATTTCTTCTTTAGTCAAGTATTCTGACATTTAATATATCTCCTAGTGTAATCTGTGAATAGTTGAGTTAATCCCTCTGTATTATTAATCTATCACAAAAAGTTGCCTTAGAAACAAAATATTTCATAACGTAAACTTTTGTTTGCATTAATTTACAAACTATTGATAATTCTATTAAATCGTCATGTTGGCTTAACATTTTTACTTTTTCCTCATACATGTATATAATATATACATGGAGAAATTCAGTTTTTTTAATAAATTTAAAGATGCTGTAATTGTTGCAAATCAAAAAAAAGAAGTGGTTTACACAAATAGAGCCTTCAAAAGATGCTTTTGGGATTATAACGATTTTAAGCGTTTTTCTCACAAATTAAGCTATGATTTTTATCCATTTGATGCTGAAGATATGCAGTCTTTTTTGCCAATGCATTATCTTTTTGAATCAAAAGAAGATTTTGATGCCTTCGTAAATTATCAAGATTCTAAAGGGGAATTTTCTTTTTACAATTTGTCTGCGTATAAACGTGGAATTTATACGATAATGATTTTTTCTGATGTAAGCGCTGAAGTTGAATTAGAACGAGTTAAAATGGAAAAAGAAAATCTTGTAAATGAATGTAGTTCTGCACTTAAAGAGGTGGATAGGCTTAGAAAAATGGCTCAGTCAACTCAAGCTCAAGCTGTTAAAATGACGTTGATTAACAAAATTTCTAATATTATTAGAGAATCAATTGACTCAGCTAAAATTTTAAGTTCTGCATTAAAAGAATTGGCAACCATGTTCGGGGCTTATCGTGCTTATTATGCAAAAAATGATAAAGAGAAAAAACTTTTTATAATAGAACAAGCCTATGGTAAAAACAAAAAAGAATTTATCGGTAAAAATATAACTTTCGGTGACAAAATTTTTCACGAATTGTCGGCAAAAAAAACGGTTTCTTCAATGACGTTGAAGGAGTTTAACGAGGCTGAAATGTTTGATGTTCCAACAATGCGTGTAATCTTGCCGATTTATCACGTAAACGATTTGTTGGGCGTAATTGTTCTTGTAAGCTATCAAAAACGTGATATGGTGGAAGAAATTGATGTTTTAGAAAGTGTTTCAGCTCAATTGGGTAACGCCGTAGCACAAGCAAAACTTTATGAAGATAATGTTAAAACATTAACAGAATTACGTGATACTCAATTGCAACTTATAAATTCTGAAAAAATGGCTTCTTTAGGTCAGTTGGTTGCCGGAATTGCACACGAAATTAATACACCTTTTGCTTCAATTAAATCTAATAATGCGATTATGAAAAAATTAATTCAAAAATTAGATAATGCGGATATAAAAGAAATGTTTGAAGAAATTAATGAGGTTGACAATGTTGCCGTAGCTCGTGTTCATGACCTTGTAATTTCATTGAAAAAGTTTGTAAGACTTGATGAAGCAGAACTTCAAGAGGCTGATATTAACAAAGAGCTTGATTTGACGCTTACTCTGATTAGGCACGAAACAAAAAATAAGGCTGAGATTATCAAGAATTACGGTGAATTACCAATGATAAAATGTTATCCAAATATGTTAAACCAAGTGTTTATGAACATTTTATTAAATGCTTGTCATGCGATTGAAAAATATGGCACAATAGAAATTTCAACAAAGGTTGAAAATAGTGAATTAATCGTAAAAATTAAGGATTCAGGCAAAGGAATTAAGCCAGAAAATTTAGACAAAATTTTTAACGCAGGTTACACAACAAAAAGTGCTGGAGTTGGTACGGGATTAGGCTTGGCAATTTCTTCAAAAATAGTAGACAAGCATCATGGTAAAATCCATGTCACAAGCGAGTTTGGGCATGGTAGTGAGTTTACAATTTCTATACCAATTGCTTAATATTTGTTTACATGATAATTCTTGCTAATGTTAAATATGCAAGTTTTTAAATAAACAATTACTACAAATGTATGAAAAATTGTTTCAAATACGAGACAAAACTGAAAAAAAATGTTACTATAAAAATATAAAGTGTTAGGTTTACCCTTGCAAGATATGTGTAAGTTAAAAAGCAGGCCCAGCATGCAATACACATGTTCTAAGTTCTCTTAACAATAATTTACAAACCCAAAATAAAAAGCAATTTTTTACAGAAAAATAACTTTAACATAATATCGGTACATTATTATATACGTCGGAGGCAATTTTTAATGACTATTAGCGTAAATAGCAAGAAAAAACAAGTTAAAAAAACATTTGAAGAATTGATTTCAGATTTGAGAACAAGCAACTCAGAAAAAGTTAGATACAACGCAGCAAGAGTTCTAGGCGAAATGGGCGAATCAAAAGCCGTAGAACCTTTGATTGACGTATTGAAAAATGATAAAAATGGTTCAGTTCGTTTGTATGCAGCTCGTGCATTGGGCGAATTGGGTGATGAAAAAGCAACAACTTATTTGATTGAATCTTTACGTGAAGATAGAAACGTAGATGTAAGAGTTCGTGCAGCTCGTGCATTAGGCAGATTGGGTGGCGAAATTGTTGTAGAACCATTGGTTGAAGCCTTAAATGATGAAAACCCTCAAGTTTGTATTACAGCAACAGAAGCCTTGATTGAAATTGGTGATGTTGCAACAGATGCTTTGATTGCATCGTTAGATCATGAAAAAGTTAATGTACGTTGTGATGCAACTAGAGCATTGGGTGAAATTGGTAATAAAAAAGCCGTTGATAAGTTAATCAACATGTTATATGACGAATGGGTTAATGTAAGAATTTATGCAGTTACTTCATTGGGTAAATTGAATGATACAAAAGCAGTTCCTGCATTGATTGATGTTATGAAAAACCGTTCAGAAAATGAATTAGTTAGAGCAGGTGCAGCAGCAGCCTTGGGTGTACTTCGAGACCAAAGAGCATTACTTCCATTAAGAGAATTGATTATGGAAGCTGATGAGTTGGGTGAATTAGAAGATACAGCATTAAAATCTTTCAAAAAGATTATGTCTGCAAATTGGCAACAAATTCCAGGTGCTCAATTGCAAAAGAAACCTGTCGCAGCATTTTAATTAAAATAATTGTGAGACAAAGAGAAAAAAGACCTTGGGTTTTATGCCCAAGGTCTTTTTACATGTTAATCTAAGATTTTTATACTCATACCATTTTGTTGGTTGTAATTTTTTTGGTGATAGTTGCCAAAACTATCGTAATATCCGCTTTGATACCCGTATGGATTGTTATCAAAAGCACTATTGTATGATGGTGTGTAGCCTGTCATTTGACCTGATGAGAAGAAATTTTTAAACCTTTGCCATTTTGTTTGATTTTGACTGTAATATGGGTCATAATAACCAAATTGATTATACCTATTGTAAGATCTTGGTGGTGGTGGCGGTGGTAAATAGCGTTGTTGTTTATTTGGTGGAAGATACCTGTCATAAAGATTGCTATTAAATTTATATGCCTGTTGAGGTGTAAATGGTGTAAAGGTCGAAAAAGTGCTTTGTGCATTTGCGCTTAATGTAAAACCTGCAAAAATTAGAGTTAAAATGACGATTTTTTTCATAAATATCTCCTTTAATAAAGGGATTTTAATCCAATTTTTAAAAATACACATTGCACGGGTGATTAGTTTAGGGTAAACTATTTTTATGAACAAACCAGAATTATTAATGCCAGCAGGCAATATTGAAAAGTTAAAATATGCCGTTACATACGGTGCAGATGCGGTTTATCTAGGTGTTGTAGATTTTAGCTTGCGTGCAATGCGTAAAGGTGAATTGATTACAATGGAAAACCTTAAAGAAGCTATTGATATGGCAAGAAAGTTAGGTGCAAAGGCTTATTTGACACTTAATATTTTTGCTTTTAATAATGATATCAAATTGCTTGAAAGCGTTATGGATAGAATTAAAGATGCAAATCCAGATGCAATTATTTTAACAGATATGGGCGTTTTGCGTTTGGTGAAAAGATATTTGCCAGAAATTCCAATTCATATAAGCACGCAAACAAACACATTAAATTATGAGGCTGTTAAATTTTGGCAAGATTTGGGTGCAACTCGTGCAATTTTAGCAAGAGAGTTACCGATTAAAGATGTTGCTGAAATAAAAAAACAAGTTCCAGATATGGAATTAGAAGTTTTTGTACACGGTTCTCAATGTGTTTCTTTCTCTGGAAGATGTTTGTTGAGTGATTATATGACAAAAGGTGAAAGAAAAGCTAACCACGGAAATTGTGCTCAACCTTGCCGTTGGAGTTACAAATTGTTGGAAGAAACTCGTCCAGGTCAATATTATGAAATTGAGCAAAACGAACGTGGCACACATATTTTAAGCCCTAAAGATTTGTGCTTGGTTGAATACTTGCCACAATTAATTGAAGCTGGTGTTGATTCTTTAAAAATTGAAGGCAGAACAAAGAGTTTATACTATGTTTCTGCTGTTACAAAAGCTTATAGAAATGCCATTGATGAGGTTATGGCAGGCAAAACAGATGATTTGCATAAATATTTCTTAGAGCTTAAAAAAGTTGGAAATCGTGGGTATACACAAGGTTTCTACTTAGGAAATAATAACTCAGAAAGTTATAGCTATGATATTTCAAAAGGATTGGCTGGAGCGGATTTCTTATGCGAATTTTGGGATAAAAAGGACGACAGCTACCTTGTAAAAACAAAAAATAAATTTTTAAAAGGTCAGGAAATAGAAATTATTACACCTGATGAACAATACATTACAAAAGCAACTGAAATTGTTAGTGACAAAACAAAAGAAGAATTAGAAGTTGCAAATACGAATGATGAACTATGGATTAAATTTGAAAGAGCGCCAAAGAATTACAAATTCGCTCTAGCAAGAACAAAGGAGATTAAAAACGATGATATTACGTCCTGATAAAAATTTGAAGGATATTTACGAAATAACGCCTGAAATGCTTAAAGATATGGGCATTCACGCAATGTTGATTGATTTAGATAGTACAACAATGCAATCTAAGACAGGTGAATTTACAGGCAAAACGATTGATTGGTTTAACCAATTTAAAAGAGAATTTTATATGTGTATTGTTTCAAACAATAAGAATAAAGAATATATTGAAAAAGTTGAACAGCACATGCCTTGTAAAATGTACTTCCATGCAAACAAACCTTGCCCCAAAACAGTAAAAAATATTATAAAAGGCTTGTTTATGAGTCCTAAAAATGTTGTAGTTATCGGAGATAGACCATTGACAGACATTTTGGTAGGCAAATTGGCAGGTACAAAAACAATTTTGGTAGGTTCAATTAACCCTGATGAAAACCTTCCAACTCGTGCAGTAAGATTTTTAGAAAGATTGACAATCTGCCCATTCTAAAAAAGTGCGGCTACTTATATAATGCAACCCTAAATTTATTTTCAAGTGTGAAGACAAAGAGATTCTGAAACAAGTTCAGAATGACAAATATAAAAAGTAAAAAACTAAATATAATGTCACCCTGAATTTATTTCAGGGTCTAAAAAAGAGGAAATAAAAATGTTAGATAATTTAGAAAGAATAATTGATTTTAAACAAGGTGAAAATAGACAACAATCAGCTTGTTTGTATAAAAACGAAGGTTCAATTGAGTGGGAACAATTGAACGGTGGCGAATTAACATACAAAAACTTCTTAAACATGAGCGTTTTAGTTGACGTTTTGGGTGAATTTTATGATGTTTTTGCAACTGTAATGGCAAAAGTAGGACTACCTTGTGCTGTTGCTTTAGGCAAAACCCTTGTTGATTCTTATGCAAAAGCTGTTGATAGCAATCCAATTGGGGCAATAGGTTCTTGTATTGGTTTTTCAAAAATTGTTGATGATAGAACTGCAAAAAAAATTGCCCAAAGCTCTTTTGAAGTGGTTTTGGCTTGCGGTTATGACAAAGAAGCCTTAGAAATTTTGAAGAAAAACGAAAACTTAAAAATTATTAAAATTAATACCCCTTTTGACGAAGTTAAAATTTCTGTATCTCAGGAGTTAAAAATGACTCCATTTGGCGTTTTAGAGCAAGATGCAGATAGAGCAGACTTTAACAAGGATACTTTTAAAGTTTTGACTAAAAAGAAACCTGAACAAGAACAGTTAGAAGATGCAATTTTTGCGTTTAAGGTTGCAAAATATGCAAAATCTGATGTTGTCGTTTTAGCAAAGGATTTTAAGACATTGGCAATTGGTCAAGGCGAAACTTCATTTGTAGAATCTTGCGAGGGTGCTGTTGATACTGCTTGTGATAGCACAAAAGATGCTGTAATGGCGACAGATAGAGCGATTGAAACTCTTGATGTAATTCATGCGGCTGCAAGAGGTAGAATTGCATTAATTATTGAGCCTGCTGGTTCAATTAATGATAAAAAAATAATTGAACAATGTGATAAATACGAAATTGCACTTGTTGCAACAGGTATTGAACATTTTAAAGGCTAGTCGGATTAGGACAATATAATAGAGGAAATTATGAAAAAATCACCATATAATAAAGCGGTGAAGTGGTTGTCTGCAGCACACTTTACGACAGATGCATATTCAGGATTTTTACACCCTGTTATGCCGTTTATTGCGGCAAAAATTGGTATTTCAATGGGTGTTGCTGCCCTTTTAATGAGTTTGTCTCAATTGTTTTCACAGCTTTTACAACCAATTTTTGGCTTTTTTGCTGATAATATTGCAAAAAGAAGTTTTATTTTCTGGGGATTAGTTTTCGCAACAGTATTTTTTCCCTTGACAGGTATTGCACATAATGTTTATACTTTAGGTTTGTTCATAATTTTGGGCAGTCTTGGTGTAAGCGTATTTCACCCTCAAAGTATTGGTTTTGTAATTAGATTTACAAGAAAAGACTTTACAAAAAATATGGGCTTGTTTTTGAGCTTGGGTTCAATAGGATATTCTTTTGGACCTTTGTTGTCAGCAGCTATTACTCAATATTTAAGCCTAGAAAAAATGCCCCTTTTAATCATTGTGGGTATTGTTTTGGCTTTGTTGATGTTTGTTTGCGTACCTAAAATTTCTGATAGAGATAAAATTGAAAGTTCTAAAAAAGATATTGTTGCTGTATTTAAAACAATTTTGACAAACAAGCAAGTTTTAATTTTGATTTTAATTTCTATTATGAAAGCATTAATTTCAAGCAGTTGTACAATCTTGTTGCCGTTTTTGTGGAAAGCAAACGGTCATGATCCAATGTATATCGGTATGGCGTTGTTCTGGTTTATGTTTGCAGGTGGAATTGGTTCACTTGTAAGTCCTAAAGTTGAAGAAATTGTTGGCACAAGAAAGATTATTTATGTTTCTATGTTGTCAATGCCTGTATTAATGTGCATTTTCGTATTCTTTAATGCAAAATTTCCAATTTTGGCACTAATTGACTTTGTTTTAATGGCATTTATTTTAATGCTTGCAACTCCGATTACAATGGTGCTTGCACAAAAAGAATTACCTCAATATAAAAGCATTATTGGTGGTTTTTTAAATGGCTTTTGTTGGGGTGTAGTTGGCGTATTACTTAGCGGAATGGGCTTTATGGCTCAAAAATTCGGTATTTTACAAATGTTGTTTATTGCAGGATTTATTCCAGCCTTTAGTGCATATTTTGTTAAATACTTGAACATTGAAGAAAAATAGACTATACTTGAGTTATGAAAATTTCAAGAACATCAAACGTAAACGCTCACAGAGATTCGTGGGTAGAAGTTAATATTGACAATGTTTCAAACAATATTAAGGAATTAAAAAAATGTATTCCACAAGATAAAAAATTCTTGGCGGTAGTTAAGGCAGATTCTTATGGACATGGTGCTGCAATGCTTGCTCCGACAATGCTTGCATCGGGTGTCGATATGTTCGGTGTTGCATCAATTGATGAGGCTTTGAATTTAAGAGAAAACGGTGTTACGGCAGAAATATTAATCTTAGGTGCTGCACCTGTTTGGGCTTTGCCGACTGTTGTAGAAAACAATTTGACGATAACAATTTTCTCTGAGGACCATTTGGACTCTTGTATTCAAACTTATGAAAGAACAAAAATTCCAGTAAAAGCGCATATTAAGCTAGATACAGGCATGAATAGAATTGGTGTTTCTCATAAAAACGCAGTTGAATTTATAAAAAAAGTTCAATCAATGGAATGTATTGATTTAAAGGGTATTTTTTCTCACTTGGCAAATGCTGAAATCAAGGAGAAAACCGAACAACAGCTTGCGGTGTGGGAAGATGTGATTTCTAAAGTTAATACTGAAGGTTTGTTGTTACATATTTTGAATACAGCTGGAATTATTACAAGCAATGTCTATAAATGCACATACAATATGGTTCGTGGTGGAATTGGCTTGTATGGATTGTACCCAGATTTAATTCCAGAGGCACAACATGTAAATTTAAAACAAGCAATGTCAGTAAAGACAAGAATTATACATATTCATGAAATTGAAAAAGGTGACGGTGTAAGTTACGGACATACCTTTGTTGCTGATAAACCAACTACAATTGCGACAGTTCCATTGGGTTATGCTGATGGTATTCCACGATTGATGTCTAACAAGTTTTACGGACATATTAACGGTCAAAAAGTTAAACAAGTCGGCAATGTTGCAATGGATCAAATGATGTTTGATATTACAGGTGTTGATGCAAAAGTTGGTGATGTAATCACTTTACTAGACGAGACTTTGCCAATTGATGATTGGGCAAAAGCAATGGGCACAATTCATTACGAAATTATATGCCACTTAAAGGCAAGACTTGCAAGAGTTTACACAAGATAAGGATTTAAAATGGAGAATAAATTTGATTTTGGGATTATAGGTTCAGGCCCAGCTGGATTTACTTCGGCACTTTTAGCTGCAGAAAAAGGGCTAAAAGTTGTTCTTTTTGAAAAGGATAAAATAGGCGGAGTTTGTTTGAATAAAGGTTGTATCCCAACTAAAACGATTATGCATTCAGCAGAATTGTATAAAGATATCAAAAGTGCTGAAAGCATTGGAATTGTTGCAAATGATGTCAATTTTGATTTTGCAAAGGTTATGGAGCGTAAAAATAAAGTTGTCGAAATGCTAAGAAATGCTTTGACAAAGAATTTGCAATCAAAAGGTGTTCAAATTATTGAGGGCGAAGCAAAAGTTATTGCAGAAAAAACAATTGAAGCGAATGGCGAAACTTATTTTTGCGAAAAAATTATTATGGCAACAGGTTCAGAACCAAAAGCACTTAGAGGTTTAGAATACGACCATAAATTTATTTTGAATTCTGATGATTTATTTGAAATGAAAGAAGCTCCAAAAAGTGTAGTAATTATTGGTGCAGGCGCTGAAGGTATAGAATGGGCAAGAATTTTTAAAGACATTGATGTTGATGTCACAGTAGTTGAAGCAACAGGAAAAGTTCTTTCAATAGCTGATGATGAGGTTTCAAAATATGTTGAAAGATTGTTCAAAATGCGTAAAATTGGCTTGAAACTTTCTACAACTGTTGAAAAAATTGAAAATAAAAAAGTTACACTTTCAAATGGTGAAATTTTAGAACCTGATTTTGTGCTTGTTGCAATCGGAAGAACTCCAAACAAACCAGAGGCAAACGGCAAAGTTATCCACTTGGGTGACGCTTGCGGTCAATTGATGTTGGCAAACTTTGGAATGTATCAAGCAAGAGCGTTGATGTCAGAAACTCCGTTTGACAATGTGTTTATTCCAAGCGTAGTTTATGGTATTCCAGAAATTGCGTGGATTGGTGCAAATGAACAAGATTTGCCAGCAGGAAGTTATCAAAAGAGCGTTTTGCCGATTAGAACTTTAGGAAAAGCTCATTGTGACAATGATATTGACGGATTTATTAAGGTTTTGTCGTATGATAACAAAATTATAGGCGCTCATATTATATCAAAAGAGGCGTCTGCGATGATTCATCAATTTGCAATCGCAATGCAAAATGAAATTTCAATTGAGGATTTAAAACAAGTTTGTTTTGCTCACCCAACATATTCAGAAGGAGTTTACGAAAGCATTTTAGCTCTATGAAAAGATTACCAGATTACTTAAAACGACAAATAATTGATACAGATAAAACGAAAAATGTAAGAACAATTTTAAAGCATAATTGTTTGAATACAGTTTGTGAAAACGCAAGATGCCCGAATAAAAATGAGTGCTACCAAAAGAATACGGCAACTTTTTTGATTATGGGCAATGTTTGTACACGTAATTGTCGTTATTGTAATATTGGGTGTGAAAGACCTGAACCACTTGACGTTGATGAACCAAAACACCTAGCAAAAGCCGTTAGCGAACTAGGTTTAAAATATTCAGTAATTACATCAGTTACTCGTGATGACTTGCCAGATGGTGGCGCAAATCATTTTGCACAAACGATTAAAGAAATTCGTAAAATTTCTCCAGAGACAAAAATAGAAATTTTAACGCCAGATTTTAAAGGTGATGAAAATGCTTTAAATACAATAATAAAAGCTCACCCAGATGTTTTTAACCATAATATTGAAACAGTTGAAAGATTGTTTAAAACAGCACGTCCGCAAGGTAATTACAGACGTTCATTAGAGGTTTTGAAATACATTAAAGATAACAGCGATATTCCGACAAAATCAGGCATGATGGTCGGTTTAGGCGAAAACCAAGAGGATATAAAACAAACTCTTGCTGATTTACGCTCTGTTGGCTGTTATATTTTGACAATAGGACAATATATTCAACCTTCTAAACAACATCTTGAAGTTGAAAAATATTATACAGAAGATGAATTTGAAGATTTGAAGGAATTAGCAAAACAAGCGGGTTTTGAAAAATATCAAATAGCACCGCTTGTTCGTAGTTCCTATAACGCTTTCAAACTTTTTAATTAATTTATTTTTTGAATACCCAATAATCCTTGTTTAATAATATTAAGAACGGTACTAATTCTAAACGACCAATTAACATATTAAACATAAAGATTATTTTTGTTAAATCGTGTAAGCTTTCATAATTACCCATAGGTCCAAGAGTGCTACCAAAAGCGGGACCGATAATACTTAGGGTTGAGAAAGAACCTGTAAAACCAATTACAGCGTTGTTTTCAATGAAGGAAACTGTAATTGAAGATATAATCAAAATAGTTACATAAAAGATTACAAACCCAATGATTTGAGCAATAATTTCAGGTGCAACGGTTGCTCTATCAAGTTTGATAGTTACAACAGCGTTAGGGTGTAAGAATTTTATAATCTCTCTTTTCAAATATTTGAATACGATTAATGCCCTCATAATCTTGATACCACCACCAGTAGAACCTGCAGATGAACCAACCAAGATTGCGATTAACAAAATTATTTGAGCCGAAATTGCCCAATATGTGTAATCACAACATGCAAAGCCTGTTGAGGTCATTAAACTTACGACTGTGAATACAATGTTTGTCAAGTTAATAAATGAAAATTCGTTTGATGTATTCCAAAAGAATAAAGCAATTAAGACTGATACGACAAGGATAATTCCTACGTATGTTCTAAATTCTTCATTGTGAAAAATCATTCTCCATTTTAATTGAGTTATAACTCTGTAAACAAGCGCCAAGTTGCAACCAGAGAAGAACATAAATACAATTACAATCCAAGTTATAGGCAATGAGTGATATCCAGCGATTGAAAACTCGTTAGGAGACGTGCCTCCTGATGAAATTGTAGAAAATGCGTTACAAATTGCGTCAAACAAAGGCATTTTGAAATACACTAACAAGCCAATTTCGATTAAAGTTAAAACAATATATAACCCCCACAACGCAATGGCAGTGTTTTTAATACGAGGTGTTAACTTGTCCTCAGTTGGTCCAGGAGCTTCAGCAAAGAACATTTGACGTCCTGCGATTGCAAATTGCGGTAAAATCGCAATGAACAGTAGGATAATTCCCATACCACCTAACCATTGAGTGAACGAACGCCAGAAAAATAGCGTATGTGGGTAGTTGTAATGAGTAAAAATAGTTGCGCCTGTTGTTGTAATTCCAGAAATTCCCTCAAAGAAAGAATCAATTATTCCAAAGTTGAAAAATAGGTATGGAATACTTGCTATAACCGCAAAAATTAACCACGATAAAAGAACTGTAGCAAGCCCTTCAGCTTTTTTAATATCAGTCATTTTTTTATCTTTGGTTAAAAAGTGGTTTACGATAAGTTTAAAAAATCCACCCAAAAGCATTGCACTAAGCCCTGTTGCAACAAACGGCAAAATGCAATTAGTTTCGTTATAAATTAATGCAACGATTGCTGGCAGTAAAGTTACAAGCCCAATACAAATAAATACGAAGGAAACAGCGTTAAATAGGTAACTTAATCTCATATTATCCTACCTTAAAAAAGTCCTTAATCTTTTGTGCATCTTCGTTCTTTGTGAAGATTAAAACATCGTCACCAGCCATAATCAAGGTGTCACCCTTTGGAATTATAACTCTGTTTTTGCGGTTTACCATACAAATTACAGCACGAGTAGGAAGTTTCAATTCCATAAGTTTCTTTGTTTCAAAGTTTTCAGGTATTTCGATATCCAAAACCTCAGCCTTACCTTGTTCTACGGTTGCTAAAATACCAATATTTGTTTCGCTAAACTCATTTTTAATTTCGTGAAGTGCCGCAAATTTAGTAGAAACAGCGATATCAATACCAACTTGTTCAAATAACGGAATGTTTAAGAACTTTGTAACCCTCGCAACAACACGTTTTACGCCAAGTTGTTTAGCTAAAAGCGAACATAACAAATTCTTTTCATCACTGTTTGTAACGCTGATTAAAACGTCTGAATCTCCTATGTCTTCTTCGTTTAGAAGCTCTAAGTTAGTTCCGTCACCGTTAATAATAAGGGTGTTTGTTAAAGTTTCTGATAAAAATTCGCAACGAGTTTCGTTCTTTTCAATGATTTTAACTTTCATTTTTAAAGATTCTAAATCTCGAGCAAGCATTAAACCTACATTGCCACCGCCAATGATAGTAACAGTTTTAGTTGAATTTTTTTCATGAAAGAATTTACCAGCCAAAATATCTAATGAATGTGAAGACCCCATAAATATTGCTTTATCGCCTTCTTGTAAAACTGTTTCACCATAAGGGATAGAAAGTTCACCCTCACGTGTTAAGCCAACAATAAGTGTTTCTGCTGGAAATCCACAATCTTTTACCTTTTTGTCAACAAGAACAGAATGTTTTTCAAGTTTGTATTCCAAAAGTTTTGCTTTGCCGTTTGCAAAGTTTTCAACATCTAGAGCCTTTGCAACGGTAACAATTCTAAAAATTTCTTTTGTTAAAAGTTCTTCTGGCCAAATGATTGAATCAATTGCGAAGGTCGACAACCCTTCTGAATCTTTTAAAGCCAAGAAGGATTTTTTATATTCTTCATGGTTTACAAAGCAAATTGTTTTTACGCCAGACATTTTTTTTGCAATTCCGCAAGCAACAATGTTTGCATCATCAAGCGCTGTACAAGCAATAAAAACATCGGCTTGAGTAATTCCAGCTTTGCGTAAAATATCCACATCGGCAGCTGTACCGCATATAAAACTTATATCTAATTTGTCAAAATCATCTGATTTATTTGTCTCATTATCAATTACAATAACGTCGTTTTGTTGATAAAACTCGTTTGCAATCAAATAACCAAATTCACTTGCGCCGTAAATAATAATTTTCATACGGTGAATATAACGCAAACATGTTAAAAAATAAAGCAATTCTTAATTAAATTTATACGAGACTAAAAGAGACTCTGAAATAAATTCAGAGTGACATTAGATTAAGTATACTAAACTTAATGTCATGCTGAACTTGTTTCAGCATCTCACTACCTTAATGCCTCAAAGTCTTATTTAACCTTTACACCTCTAAAACTCATGCTTGAATTTTAACTTTTTTATGTGATGATATAATTAAGGCTAATTATAAAATAGCAAAGTACAATATTATAAAAAGATGAAAAGGAATTAAAGAAATGCCAAGAAAGACACCTTTAGAAAAAATTAGAAACATTGGTATTGCAGCCCACATTGATGCTGGTAAAACAACTACAACAGAACGTATTTTGTTTTACACAGGTAAAACTCACAAAATCGGTGAAGTACACGATGGCGCAGCAGTAACAGACTTTATGGATCAAGAACGTGAACGTGGTATCACAATTCAATCAGCAGCAGTAACAGCTACTTGGAAAGGTCATCAATTGAATATTATTGATACCCCTGGCCACGTTGACTTTACAGTTGAAGTAGAACGTTCATTACGTGTATTAGACGGCGAAGTTGCTGTATTCTGTGCAGTAGGTGGTGTTCAATCACAATCTGAAACAGTTTGGCGTCAAGCAAACCGCTACGAAGTTCCTCGTATCGTGTTCGTAAACAAAATGGACAGAACAGGTGCTGATTTTTATCGTGTATTAAATCAAATTAGAGATAGATTAAGAGCAAATGCTTTTGCTATCCAAGTTCCTATCGGTGCTGAAGATAAAATGCAAGGTATCATTGATTTGATTGAAATGAAAGCAGAAATCTACAGAGATGATTTAGGTAAACAAATTGATATCTTCGATGTTGATACTTGTGATGAAATTTCTCAAGAACTAAAAGACAAAGCTCATCAATACAGAGATGAATTGGTTGAAGCTATTGCCGGTGAAGATGATGCGTTAATGGAAAAATATTTTGAAGATCCAGAAAGCATTACAGTTCCTGAATTAAAAGCAGTATTAAGAAAAGCAACTTGCGCTAACAAAATTGTTCCTGTAACTTGCGGTACTGCATTTAAGAACAAAGGTGTTCAAATGTTATTGGATAACGTTGTAGATTATTTACCATCTCCAATTGATGTAAAAGCGATTGAAGGTGAAATGGAAGACGGTACAAAAGTTGAAAGACATTCTTCTGATACAGAACCATTTGCAGCGTTAGCATTTAAGGTTATGACTGACCCATTCGTAGGTCGTTTAACATTCTTACGTGTATATTCAGGTGTAATTACTTCAGGTTCTTACGTATTGAACGCTACAAACGGCAAAAAAGAACGTATTTCTCGTTTGGTTCGTATGTATGCTGACCAACGTATTGAAGAACAAGATGTTTACGCAGGTGATATCTGTGCAGCAGTAGGTTTGAAAGATACAACAACAGGTGATACATTATGTGATGAAAAAGCACCTATCATCTTAGAAAAAATGGTATTCCCAGAACCTGTAATTTCTGTCGCAATTGAACCAAAAACAAAAGCAGACCAAGAAAAAATGGGTATTGCATTACAAAAACTTGCTGAAGAAGATCCATCATTCAGAGTTAAAACTGATACTGAAACAGGTCAAACAATTATTTCTGGTATGGGTGAACTTCACTTAGACATCATTGTTGACCGTCTATTAAGAGAATTTAAAGTAGATGCTAATGTTGGTAAACCACAAGTTGCTTACCGTGAAACAATCAGAGGAAACGCAGATCAAGAAGCGAAATTCCAAAGACAATCAGGTGGTAAAGGTCAATACGGTCACGTTAAAATCAGAATTTCTCCTGCTGAAGAAAATGCTGGTTTTGTATTTGAAAACAAAATCGTTGGTGGTGCTATCCCTAAAGAATTTATTGAACCTGCTAGAAAAGGTATGGAAGAAGCACTTGAAGGTGGTATCTTAGCTGGCTTCCCAATGATTGACGTTAAAGTTGAACTTTACGATGGTTCTTACCACGAAGTTGACTCTTCAGAAATGGCGTTTAAAATCGCTGGTTCTATGGCTATCAAAGATGGTGTTAAAAAAGCACAACCTTGCGTACTTGAACCAATGATGAAAGTTGAAATTGAAATCCCAGATGAATACACAGGTAACATCATCGGTGATATCGCAAAACGTCGTGGACGTGTTGAAGGTCAAGAACCTCTTGGTAATACAGGTAACGTAATTGTTAGAGCAACAGTTCCTCTAGCTAACATGTTTGGTTACGCAACAGACTTACGTTCTAATACTCAAGGTCGTGGTACATTCTCTATGGAATTCAAATGCTACGAACAAGTTCCTAGAAACGTTGAAGAAGAAATTATCGCAAAATCTGGTGCTAAAGCATAGTCTAGATTCTGATAATATAAACTTTAAAGTGGCGGTGAGTTTTACTCACCGCCACTTTTTTAAGTCACCCTGAACTTGTTTCAGGGTCTCATGTTAAGGATATTTGGAAATAAATTCATAAGGATGAATTTTATTATAGTATTACAATATTTAGATGTAGGTCAGGCATTGCCTGACATATAAAATAAAAATAATCGTGCGATTAACTGAAATCGCACGACCTTACTATTTGTGATTTGTTGGATTTTAAACTTTTTTTAAATTGTGTGTCAGAAATATTCTGACACACAACAATTAAACTATTTAAGTTTAACTTTTACAGCGCTTTTTGAGTTAACTTTTTGGTCTAACTTTTGGTTAGCCTTGTTTTTAGCTGCTGTTTTAGCGTTAGCCTTAGCTTGAGCTTTTGCTTGTGGAGCATTAGCTTTTGCTTTTTTTACGTCTGCTTTAGCTTTGTCGGCTTTCGCTTTGTTAGCTTGAGCTTTTTTCACTGCTGCATCAGTTTTTGGTGTAGCTTTTGTAACTGTAACTTTAGTTCCGCCTACATTTTTAGTAACTGTTGCTGCAAATGAAGCTGAAGATAATGCCACTGTAAGTGCGCATGCGATAATTAATGCTTTTTTCATAATTAATCTCCTTTCTCTCAAGTACTTATAAAAATATAAAACTAAAATATTTTATTTTCAAGTATTTTTGATATAATGTAACTATGCAAAGACGTCAGAAAAATTTATTAGGTTATAACATAGATTTATTTAATGTGGAAGAAGCTTTAGATTACTCAAACAGCTTAATTGATAGTGCTAAAAGTTCTCACATTGTTACTATAAATCCCGAGATTATCGAATATGCCAACAAGCATGAAAATTTTGCCAAAATTTTGAAAGAGGCAGAGCTTGTAATTCCAGATGGTATTGGGATTAAAATTGGTTTAAAAATTAATGGAGAAAATGTCCAAAGAATTACAGGTATTGGATTTGCTCACTCTTTGTTAGAAAATGCGCAAAAAAACAATATTCCAGTTGCTCTTGTTGGTGCAAAACCTCATGTGATTGAAAAGGCTTATGAAAATTTAAAACAGGAAATGCCCGAATTAAATGTTGTTTATAAACATGACGGTTATTTCAAAGATTGCAAACAAGAGGTTATCGACGGCATAAAAAATGCGTCTCCAAAATTATTATTAGTAGCTTTGGGTGCTCCAATGCAAGAAGAATTTATATACGAATTGAAATCAATTCTTCCATCAACCTTGATGATAGGAATTGGCGGAAGTTTTGATGTTTGGGCTGGTGAAGTTCAAAGAGCTCCAGAAATTTGGCAAAAGTTAGGATTAGAATGGTTGTATCGAACTATTAAGCAACCAGAAAGATTTAAAAGAATATTTCCGACTTTGCCACTTTTCGTGTATAATGTAATTAAAGAAAAGTTTACAAAGAAAGAGGTATTATAAAATGTTAGATCAAAAAGACGTTGAACAACTAAAAGAAATGTGTAAACAAAACAGACGTAATGTTATCAAGATGGCTAACCATGCTAAATCTGGTCACATTGGGGGTGCATTTTCAGCAGTTGAAATTTTAACAACACTTTATCAAAAAGTTATGAATGTTGACCCAGCTTGGGATAAATCAGCAGACTTTGCAAATCGTGACAGATTTATCTTGTCAAAAGGTCACGCATCAGCAATTCTTTACTCTGTATTATCTCAAAAAGGTTTTATTCCTCAAGAAGAATTAATGACATTCCGTATTTTCGGTTCACGTCTTCAAGGTCACCCAAACACTCATATACCTGGAGTTGAAGTTGCAACAGGTTCATTAGGACAAGGCTTATCAATGGGTGTTGGTATGGCAATGGGTCTAAAATTAGATAAAAATCCAGCTCACGTATTTGTTTACTTAGGCGATGGTGAATTACAAGAAGGTTCTTGTTGGGAGGCATTTATGCATGCTCCTCATCAAAAATTAAACAATATCACAGCTATTATTGACAGAAATATGTTACAAATTGACGGTGATGTTGAAAAAGTTAAAGCTCTAGAACCATTAGCAGACAAATTAAAAGCATTTAATTGGAATGTTGTTGAAATTGACGGTCACGATATAAATCAAGTTTATGATGCATTAATGAATGCTAAAAATAACACTTCTGACAAACCAACAGCAATTATTGCTCATACAACAAAAGGTAAAGGCGTTTCATTTATGGAAAATCAAGCTGGCTGGCACGGTAAAGCTCCAAATGATGAAGAAGCAGAAAAAGCATTAGCAGAACTTGCATAAGGAGTTTGAAAATGGCAGTTACAGAATTAGATAAACAAAGAATTTTAGAAGTTCATAAAAAAACAGCAAAAGCTATCGAAAGTGGCAAAGGTCCATTCTTCGCAAGCGTATACGATGAAAAAGGCAATATTGTTGCAGAAGCTGCAAATTCAGTAGTAGAAGACAAATGCCCTGTATATCATGCAGAAGTAAATGCAGTAAGAGCAACTTGTAAAGCTCTAAACACTTACGACTTAGCTCCATATAATTTGTCAATTTACATAAATGCAGAACCTTGTATTATGTGTGTTGGCGCAATTATGTGGTCTGGTATTAAACATGTTTACTATGGTGTTCCGTCAAAACGTGTTGAAGAAATTACAGGCTTTGATGAAGGCTTCAAACCAAATTGGCACGAAGAATTTGCAAAACGTGGTATTACTGTAGAAGGTGATATCGAAGTTGAAGCAGGCGAAAAAGTGCTAGAAAGCTATGTAAATAGCGGAAAAGAAGTTTATAAACCTTCTAGATAATTTTTAAATAATAATAAAAAAGGCGCAGAGTTTGAACAAACTCTGCGCCTTTTTTATCTTATAATTTAGTCTAGTAGGTCAGGCATTGCCTGACGCAAGGATTAATCTATTTAATTAACGCTTGAACTTCTTTAAAATTAGGGTGTCTAGATGTTTTCAATAATTCAAATAAAACAATTTCTGTATCTGCAATTTTTGCGCCATTTTGACGCATTAAGCGAATTGCGTTTTTGAAATTGTCTTTCTTTCTGCTTGCGCAAGCATCTTTTACGACATAAACCTCATAACCTGCTTCAAGCAAGTCTGCAACTGTTTGGTGAACGCAGATGTGAGCCTCAATACCGCCAATGATAATTTGTTTTTTGCCGTAAGATTTTAATTTGTCTGAAAAACCTTCGTCTTTAAGCACTGAAAATGCAGTTTTTTCAAAAACTTCGGTTGTATCCTTGATGTGTTCTGATAAATAATCCACAGTTTTTCCAAGTCCTTTTGGGTATTGTTCTGTAATAATTGTTGGAATACCTAGAATATTAGCTGTTTTTAGCAAAATGTTTGATTGTTTTACAACTGTATTTTTTTCAAGCATTGCAACTAACTTTTCTTGAACATCAATAAGTAAAAGCAAACAATCGTTTTGATTTAATGTATTCATATATTTCTCCTATTTTTCTCCTATTTTTGTGAAAATTTTAAAGCATTGTCTAAATCTTGAAGGATATCATCAACATCTTCCAATCCAACTGAAAGTCGCATAAAATCTGTTCCAATGCCACATTCTTTCATTTGTTCATCAGTTAATTGGCGATGAGTTGTAAGTGCCGGATAAGTAATGATTGTTCGAGAATCACCAATATTTGTTGCATGAATTGGTAATGTTAAATGTTCAATGAACTTGACTCCAGCGCTTTTGCCGTTCTTAATTCCAAAACTTACGATTGATGAACAACCTTTTGGCATGTATTTTAATGCCAATTTATGATAATCACTGTTTTCAAGCATTGGATAATTAACCCAAGCAACTGCAGGGTGATTTTCTAAAAATTTTGCAACCTTCAAAGCTGTTTGAGAAAGTCTTTCCATTCTTAAAGAAAGTGTTTCAAGCCCTTGAATAATCAAAAATGAATTCATAGGACTAATACATGTACCCAAATCTCTAATCATTTGTGCTCTAGCCTTTACAATGTATGCCATTTTACCAAAGGCTTCGACATATTTTGTTCCGTGATAACTTTCATCAGGCTCTGTAAGTTCAGGGAATTTACCCGATTTAGTCCAATCAAAGTTTCCACTATCAACAATCACGCCACCCATAGAAGTTCCATGTCCACAGATGTATTTTGTAAGTGAGTGTACCACAATGTCTGCACCAAATTCAATTGGTCTACAAAGATAAGGTGTTGTTATAGTGTTATCAACAATTAAAGGAATATTGTGTGCGTGTGCAACTTTTGCAATGTTTTCTACGTCTGCAATCTTTAATGACGGATTATTTAACATTTCAACAAAAATGCAACGAGTTTTGTCTGTAATTTGAGCCTCAAAATCTTCCGCTTTGTCGCTTGAAACAAATTTTGTTTCAATGCCCATTTTTCTAAGTGTTACGTTCATCAAATTAACAGTACCGCCGTACATATTAGTTGATGCAACAATTTCATCTCCGGATTTTGCAATGTTTAATACCGCAATCAATGAGGCAGATTGTCCAGAAGATACTGCTAGCGCTCCAACTCCACCCTCTAACATTGCTAGACGTTCTTCAAGAGTGTTTGTTGTAGGGTTAGAAAGTCGTGTATAAATGTCACCACTAGCTTTTAGGTCAAACAAATCAGCTGCATATTGGACACTGTCAAAACTAAAAGCAGTCGTCTGATAAATAGGTACAGGGGGCGTATTCCTGTTTTCAGCAGGTTTATGAGCGCCTTGAACACAAATTGTATCGAATTTCATTTTTAATTTCTCACATTCATCTTAATAATGTCTGAAATCCAAGGAAGATAACTATATCTGCCTTGCATTGAAGTTACAACTAAGTAAATTATTAATGTATATATTAAAACTTGTATAATTGATATTCCAAATAATATAGGTGCGTTTAAAAGGTATGCAACCATTAAAACGAGATTGTTTACAAACGGAATATAGCTTACGATTGTGCCTAACATTCCAAGTAATTGGCATAATAAGAAGTAAGCAATTGCCAAAAATATTGATTGAAAGATGTGATATTTCATAAAAGGTCTAACTTTTGACTTTGTGAAAATTCCTAATAAAAGCCAGATAAAACCTACAAAGCCAGAAGTTATGTAACTTAAGGCTGAAACTAATTTTTCTATAAAGTAAGGTTTATCAAATCTGGCTGAATTATGCATTTTCTAGTGCTTCTCCGCTTCTAAGTTCAACAATGTAATCTTCCAATAATTGAATATAAACAAGTTTGTATTCATCGTTTTCAGGTACAAGGTTTACAGCGTATCTGTACGATTTTAAGGATTCTTCAATTTGATTGTTCATATAATGTGTATTTGCAATCAATACGTGAATGCTTGCATCATTAGGGCTTAAAGCAAGTGCTTTATTGTAATATTCTAATGCACCCTCGTAGTTTTTCATATTAGAATACATGTTGCCAACTAAAATGTATGCGTTCATTTGATCTGGGTACAACTCAATTGCTTTTTTGTAAAGCTCTAAAGCGCCTTCGTTGTCTTTGAAATCAGCTTTTGAGATTGCATAACAAATATAAGTTTTGTAGTTATCATCATCAAGAGTCAATGCTAAATCAAAGAATTTGTAAGCGTTTTCTTTATCCTTGATTAAGGAATATGTGTTTGCAATACAAATAATAACAGTTTTATTTGTAGGGTTTAATTCATAAACTCTCAAATAGTGTTTCAAAGCATTTTGATAATCAAAAAGTTTGAAATAAATATTACCCAAATCTACATGAGAAGTTAAGTTGTCAGGGTCTAAAGACAAGGCTTTTTCGTAGTATGCTTTAGATTCAACATAATCTTCGTAATCGTGATATAACAAGGCTATTGCGTTATAAATTTCTGGATTTCTTGAATTAAAATCAATGGCTCTGTTGTAGAAATGAAGTGCTTTCGCAAAGTTTTTCATTTCAGCATAAGTGTTACCCAAATTGAAATATACAAGATAATTTTCTGGGTCAACATCCATTGCTTTTTGGTAATAGCCTAAAGCCTTTTTATATTCTTTTTCAAAGAACCAAATGCTACCCAAGTTTAATAATGCTTGAGAGTCATTAGGGTGAAGATTTAGCAAACTTTCATAAACAGAAATTACCTTGTCAAACTTGTTGTCCATAGCATAAAGTTTAGCCAATGTGTGATAATTATCGGCATTGCTAGGGTCTTGAGCCATTGCTAAAATTGTTGAGTTTAGCTCTTGGTCAATTTCTTTTTGAAGTTGTTCTTTGTTGATTTCTTTTTCGCTCATAATTTTATTTTACCACATAAATTATTTTTATTTACATTAATTATCATAATCAGAGTATTCTTTAGATTGTTCCATCCAAACGTCTTCTGTTACAACGCAAGCGTGGTTCCAGAATTTTTCAATTGCGTAAGTTTCACGTTCATCTCTGTGTAAGATATGCACAACTACATCGCCGTAATCTATTAAGTTCCAGCGGTTTTTTAAATCGTTTTCTTCGCCGTTTGGATATCTCTTAAATAAACCTTTGATTTTTTCTTTTACATAAGCTGTCAAGGATTTTACTTGAGGTGTAGAATCAGCAGAACAGATTACAAAATAATCAGCAAGAGAAGAAACTTGGCTAATATTCAATACAGAAATGTTTTTAGCAAGTTTATCATCTAAAATTCTAGCAATAATGCAAGCAAATTTGTTTGAATCAATTTTGATTTCTTCGATAGCGTTATTTTCTGTCATTATTCTGCGTCCAACATATCTACTCTGCGTTGGTGTCTGCCACCTTCGTATTCGCTGTGTAACCAAGTTTCAACGATATCAAGTGCTAAAGATTCACCTGTAATTCTTTCGCCTAAACAAAGTACGTTAGCATCATTGTGTAATCTTGAAAGCATTGCTGAATAAGGTTCGTGAGCCAAAACTGCTCTAACACCTTTAACTTTGTTTGCTGCTATTGAAACACCGATACCAGAACCGCAACAAATAATACCTCTTTCGTTTTCACCATTTGCAACGCTTTTAGCAACTGCTTTTGCATATACAGGGTAATCGCAAGAAGCTGTTGAATTTGTACCATAATCTGTTACTTCGTAACCTTTTTCTTTCAAAAATTCTGCGATTTTGTTTTTTAAATTTACACCTGCGTGGTCTGAGCCTACGCCAATTTTCTTTATAGTCATTATTCCTCCGTGTATTTTTTCTTATTATACTAAATTCAAAACCTTTACGCAACAGAGCAATGTTTTTTTACAAAATCTTAATATATTATTGTTTGCAATTTGCCCATTTATTGTTTAGAATGGACTAAAAGGATTTAAGATGAAAAACAGCACTAACCAATCTATTAAACCTATAACAACTCGTCGAAACGACTATGGCTATTTAGAAATAGGTGGTTGTGATTTGACGGAGTTGGTTAATAAATATTCTACTCCGCTTTATGTAATTGATGAAGCTACACTTAGGGCTGTTTGTAGTGATTACAAAGAGGCATTTAAAAATTATGAAAAAGTAAACTTTATGTATGCCTCAAAAGCTCTTTGCACAAGTGCTATTACAAAAATTGTCGCAAGCGAAGGTTTTGGGTTTGATGTGGTTTCAGGCGGTGAAATTTATACCGTTTATAAGGCTGGCGTTGATATGAAAAAAGTTCTTTTTAATGGAAATAACAAAACTGTCGAAGAACTTTCTTTAGCAATGGAAACAGGTGTAGGGTACATTTCAGTTGACAATTTTTTAGAGCTTACAATGCTAAACGAAATTGCAAAAAGCTATAACAAAAATGTAGATGTGTTCTTACGTGTTACTCCTGCAATTGAGTGTCATACGCATGAATACATAAAAACAGGCAATTTAGATTCAAAATTTGGCTTTGATTTGTCTCAAGTTGATGAGGCAATTGAACTTATAAAAGATGAATATGCAAACTTGAATTTACGAGGGTTACATGCACATATTGGTTCTCAAATCTTTGAAACACAAGTTTATCACGATGAGATTGACATTTTGATAACAGAACTTGTAAGAATTGAGAAAAAACATGGTATTAAACTTGATGAAATCAATATCGGCGGTGGTTTAGGTGTAAAATATGTAGCTTCAGATGTTCCTCCATCAACTTATGAAATTGCAGAGGTTATAACAAATTCTGTAAAATTAAGTTGTGAAAAACACAAAGTCGATTACCCTACAATCTATTTAGAGCCAGGTCGAAGCATAATTTCAACTTCAGGGGTAACTCTTTATACAATCGGAAGTCAAAAACAAGTTCCAAACGGCAGAAAATATGTTGCGGTTGACGGGGGCATGGCTGATAACCCACGACCAAGCATGTATCAAGCAGAATATTCAGCAGAAATAGTTAATAAACCTGCAAATAAAGACTTGCAAAAAGTTACGGTGTGCGGTCGTTATTGCGAATCAGGAGATGTAATTATAAAAAATATAGAATTGCCAAATCCAGAAGCTGGAGATGTGCTTTGTGTTTATAATACAGGGGCTTATAACTATTCAATGGCAAGCAATTACAATCGAACTCAAAAACCTGCTATGGTACTTGTAAATTCTGGTTTATCTGATATTATAGTAGAGAGAGAATCACTGGATGATTTGTTAGAACACGACGTTATACCAAGTAGGCTAAAATAATGATAGATGAACTATTAGCACAATTTTATAATCAAGTAAAAGCCATTGATTTGTCGTTCAACTGGTTAAATGCTGCTGAGGTTCTAATTATTGTTGCTACTATGTATGCGGTATATAGAAAGTTTATTAAAAATACTCAAGCAGAAAAATTGGTTAAAGGTATTTTATATCTTGCTCTTGCTTGGGCATTTTCAGAAGTTTTAATCAAAATTGACCTTAGAATTATTGGTATGTTCATTCAAACACTTGTTACAATGATTGCCTTGAGTTTGATTGTAATTTTCCAACCAGAATTGAGAAGATTCTTAGGCTATTTAGGTCAAGGCGGATTTATCAATGAATTGATTACAAACAAACATACTCAGCTTGAAACTGAAGTTGATATTGTAAAAGAATTAATTGAATCTGTTAAATTTTTATCAAAAAATAAAATTGGTGCTTTGATTGTATTCCAAAATTCAATTGATACATCATCTTTCTTTGATGTTGGAACAAAAATTGATGCGATTATTTCAACAGAATTGATTTTGACAATTTTTCACCCAAATACACCACTTCACGATGGTGCAATGATTATTAAACAAGGAAAAATTCACTCAGCAGGTGTTTTGCTACCTTTAACAGAAGATCCAAAACTTAGCTGGAGATATGGAACTCGTCATAGAGCCGCAATTGGAGTTACAGAAATTAGCGATTGCGCTTGTTTAGTTGTTTCAGAGGAAACAGGAAATGTCTCAGTTTCTTTAGACGGTGCGCTTAAAAAATATGATGACTTAGCTACATTAAAACTTGATTTAGAAAACATTTTAGGAATTAAGAATGAATCAGATGTAACTAACAAAAAGACAATTTTTAAAATAGACAATTTGATTACAATTAAAAAGAACGAACACGAGAATAAACAATAATGACAATATTTGCGAAAAAGCCAAAGGTTCAACCAAAACCTAAAACAAAGTTAGAAATTGCCAAAGAAATTATTTTTAGAATGTTATTTATAACGCTAGGTGCTTTAATTGCAGCGTTTGCACTAGAGGCATTCTTACTTCCAAATAGCATTATCGACGGTGGTGTAATTGGTATTTCCATGATGGTGAGCCACATTACAAAATGGAACTTAGGTTTGATTATCTTTATTTTGAACCTACCGTTCTTGTTCTTGGCATTGCAAAAAATGGGCAAGATGTTTGTTTTTAATGTCTTGTTCGGGGTTACAATGTTGTCAATTTTTGTCAACTTAATTCACTTCCATATTACTGATGACAACCTTTTAGCGACAGTATTTGGCGGTATGATTTTAGGTGCTGGGGTTGGTATTATCCTTAAAAACGAAGGTGCGCTTGACGGAACAGAAATTTTGTCAATCAGATTGGCTAAAAAATTCGGCTTTTCTGTTGGTGAAGTTATCATGTTCTTTAACGTGTTTATTTATACAGCAGCTGGATTTTTATACGGCTGGGATAGTGCAATGCTTTCAATCTTGACATATTTCATTGCCTACAAGGTTATTGATATTGTTCAAGAAGGTATGGATAGTTCAAAATCAGCATTAATTATCTCTCAACACCCAAAAGAAATTGGTGATGCGATTATTAAAGAATTGGATATAAGTGTGACTTACCAAAAGGGTAAAGGTGGTTATTCTGGACAAGAAAAAACTATTATTTACTGCGTAATCAACCGTTTGGAAGTTACAAAGATGAAAAAATTAATCCACTCAATTGACCCGGAAGCATTCTTGGTTATACAAGAGGTTCACGAGGTTGAAGGTGTAAGAATTAAAAAGAAATAACTAGACAATTACAAAAAATTGTTATAATATAAATATTATCAACAAGGAGAAAGTTTAAAATGGCAGGTAAAAACTCAGATACAATTCCAATAGAGGTAAGCATTTTAACAGCTGACCACGATATTAAAGGAACTGTACACGTTTCAAAATATACAAATACTAATCGTGAATTGACAGACTTGTTAAACGATAAAGAACGTCGTTTCTTGGCAGTTACAAATGCAGAAATCTATCCTAGAAATTCTGCTCAAGCACCAAGAAGATACAATTTCTTAGAAATTCACATGGATTATGTTTTAATGGTTCACCCATCAGCACAAGCTGTATTTAAAGAATCCGCAAAAGCTCAAGAGGATATTGCAAGATTCAGAGATTTGAGATTGAAATTAAATCAAACAAAACCATTCAAGTAAAATGAAATTTCAAAATGTATAATCGCCTGAATTTAATTCAGGCTTTTATATTATATATCGTCATACGGTATCTTTAAAAGAAAGTAGGTCAGGCAATGCCTGACAATAAAAGGAGTAAAAATGAAAGTATTAATTACTGATAAATGCCATGATAGAGCAAAAGAAATTCTTTCAGAAATCGCAGAAGTAGACGTATTGCCTACGATGAGCGAAGATGAATATGTTGAAAATATTAACAAATACGATGCTGTAATGATTAGAAGTACTTCTAGAATTACAAAAAGAATTATAGATACATCAACTCACTTAAAAATTATTGGTAGAGCTGGTGTAGGTGTTGATAATATTGATGTTGAAGCCGCAACAGAAAAGGGAATTGTTGTTGTAAATTCACCATGTGGAAACACTATAGCCGCAGCAGAACATACTATTGCAATGATGTTGTCAATGGCAAGGCATATTCCAGAAGCGTCAAAAAGGTTGCACGAAGGGCATTGGGACAAAAAGAACCTTACAGGGGTAGAAATTTTTGGAAAAACACTTGGTGTAATCGGCTTAGGTAAAATAGGTTCTCATGTTGCGAAGGTCGCAAAAGCTATGGGTATGAATATTATTGTTTATGATCCATTTGCAAGGGAAGAAATTGTTAAAGAGTTAGATGCAAAATTAGTTAAAGATTTGAAAGACTTCTGGCATGAACCAGATTTTATTACAATTCACGTTCCAAAAACAAAAGAAACAGTTGATTTAATTAATAAAGATACAATTGCACAAATGAAAAAAGGCGTAAGAATTGTTAATTGCGCAAGAGGCGGAGTTGTGAACGAGAAGGATTTACGTGAGGCATTAGATAATGATTACGTAGCAGGCGCAGCTCTTGATGTATTTTGTGACGAAAAAGATATAACAACTTCACCACTTTATGGTTGCGAAAAGAATTTGGTAATGACACCACACTTGGGCGCAACAACTTATGAAGCGCAAATTAGAGTAGCAGAAGATGTTGCAACACAAATTAAAATTGTTTTGCAAGGCGGAAAAACACAAAACGCAGTGAATAAAATTTAGTAAGACAGAACATTATATTTTACGTCACCCTGAACTCGTTTCAGGGTCTCATAAACTTTCCAATAACAAACTAAACTCTTAATGTTATTCAAAGTTAAACAGAAACGCCCGACCTTCGGTCGGGCGTTTCTGTTATATTTTTAAAAATTATAATTTAAAATTATCCATTTGAGCTTGTTGTTCTTGTTGAGGGTAATTTTGTCTTAGAGGGTCATATCCACCAGCAGATTCAGCTCTTAATTTTTCCATATAAATTTGAGCAGATTTTACAGATTGTTGTAATTGGCTCAAGTTACTATCAAGTCCAGTCAAAACTTGGTCTGCATAAGCGTCTGCGCCTTCTTTTTTTCTCATCGCATCATCGTGAGCTTGATTTCTGTAGTTTTCTGCATCTTCTAACGCTTTATGTTTAATTTCTTCACATTCTGCAATAACTTGTTCTCTAACAATTTCAGCTTCTTTTTGAACTTGTCTCATTAATTCTGATTCGCTAAGAATTCTGTTTGCTTCGTTTTGAGCATCAAGAACAATTTTTTCAGCCTTTTGTTGAGCTTCCATTTGAAGTTCTTCTTTTCTGCGAAGAAGTCTTCTAGCTTCTTGAATTTCTTGTGGAAGTGAGCCATAAATGCTGTCTACAATTGCTTCAACTTCTTTTAATTTTATAGCTACTAAATAATTTGGTAAAATTGGAAAACTTTTTTCCAAAATGATTTCTAATTGCTTCAATAAGTCATAAATACCGTTATTTTGAACGTTCATTTTCGTTAATAACCTTTCGCTCTAGTGTAATACTTTTATTGTACAACAGTCTGAATTTAATTGTCAAACCATGATTTTAGGCAAGTTTGAGCTATTTTTTAAATTTTTCTTTTAAATACTCATTTACAACCTCTGGAACAAATTTTGAGATGTCTCCGCCAAAATCAAAAACTTCTTTTACAGAACTAGAAGAAATGAAGTTGTATTTTGGACGGGTTGTCAAGAAAATGGTTTTAATCTCTTTATCAAGCGCACTATTTGTTTGAGATAACTGCATTTCAAATTCAAAATCAGAAACCGCACGTAATCCACGTATTAAAACCTTTGCGCCTTTTTGTTTTGCATATTCAACTGTCAAGCCTACAAAACTGTCAACCTCTACGTTTGGAAAATCTTTTGTACATTTTTTGATTAACTCAACTCTTTCCTCAACATTCAAAAGTCCAGAATTTTTCTTTTCAGGGTTGTAAGCAACAGCAATAATAACCTTGTCAAAAATTTCAGAGCTTGTTTTCAAAACATCTAAGTGACCATTTGTAATAGGGTCAAAACTTCCAGGGTATATTGCTATTTTCATAATTATTCGCCTTTCTTGTGTAATCTATTTAATATTATATGTCAAACATGAAATATTAAAATTTTGTTTATTTTTTAAAGTTTTTGTAAAAAATGGCTTAATATAATAAATGTAAAAAAAGTATAATTAATTTTTAATAAGGAAAGGCAAAAACAATGGCAAAAACAATTGGTATCGACTTGGGTACAACAAACTCTGTAGTTGCTGTTATGGAAGGTGGTAAACCAACCGTAATCGCAAACGCTGAAGGTATGAGAACAACACCTTCAATCGTAGGTTTTTCAAAAACAGGTGAAAGATTAGTTGGTCAATTAGCAAAACGTCAAGCAATCTTGAACCCAGACAAAACAATCGCTTCAATCAAAAGACACATGGGTGAAGATTACAAAAAGAACATTGATGGAAAAGACTACACTCCACAAGAAATTTCAGCAATGATTTTGAGAAAGTTAGCAGATGATGCTTCTAACTATTTAGGAGAAAAAGTTACATCAGCAGTAATCACAGTTCCTGCATATTTTAATGACGCACAACGTCAAGCAACAAAAGATGCTGGTAAAATTGCAGGTTTGGATGTTCTACGTATCGTAAACGAACCAACAGCAGCAGCTTTGGCATACGGTCTAGAAAAAGATAAATCAGAAAAAGTATTAGTATTCGACTTAGGTGGTGGTACATTTGATGTATCTATCCTAGAAATCGGTGATGGTGTTCACGAAGTACTTTCTACATCAGGTGATACTCACTTAGGTGGTGATGACTTTGATGAAAAAGTTATGAATTGGATTTGTGATGAATTCAAGAAAACTGAAGGTATTGACTTACGTGGTGATAAACAAGCAATGCAACGTATTAAAGAAGCCGCTGAAAAAGCAAAATGCGAATTGTCATCAGTAGTTGAAACAAATATCAACTTACCATTTATCACAGCAGATGCAAATGGTCCAAAACACTTAGACTTGTCATTAACTCGTGCAAAATTTGAAGATTTATGCCACGATTTATTGGAAAGATGTAAAAAACCAGTTGAACAAGCAATCCAAGATGCTGGCATTTCAAAAGGTGACATCAACGAAGTAGTATTAGTTGGTGGTTCAAGCCGTATCCCTGCTGTTCAACAATTGGTAAAAGATTACACAGGTAAAGAACCTAACCAATCAGTAAACCCAGATGAAGTAGTTGCAGTTGGTGCAGCAATTCAAGCAGGTGTATTGGCTGGTGAAGTTAATGATATCGTATTGTTAGATGTAACTCCATTAACATTAGGTATTGAAACTTTAGGCGGTGTAATGACTCCACTTGTACCAAGAAACACTACAATTCCGGTTTCTAAATCACAAGTGTTCTCAACAGCTGAAAACAACCAAACAGCAGTAGATATTCAAGTATTACAAGGTGAAAGACCAATGGCTAGAGATAACAAATCTTTAGGTATGTTTAGATTAGAAGGTATCGCACCTGCAATGCGTGGTGTTCCTCAAATCGAAGTAACATTTGATATTGATGCTAACGGTATTGTAAACGTATCAGCTAAAGATAAAGCTACAAACAAAGAACAAAAGATTACAATTACAAATTCTTCTAACTTGTCTGAAGAAGATATCGACAAAATGGTTAAAGAAGCTGAAGCAAACGCAGCAGAAGATAAAAAGAAAAAAGAAGAAGCAGAAGTTAAAAACAATGCAAATTCATTAATCACATCTGCTGAAAGAATTGTAAAAGACTTTGAAGGCAAAATTGACAAAGCTGATGAAGAAAAATTAAACGAACAAAAAGAAGCCTTGAAAAAAGCTCTTGATGAAAACAAATCAGCTGACGATTTGAAGAAATTGTCTGAAGAATTACAACAAACAATGTTCAGCATTTCTCAAAAAGCATACGAAGCAGTTCAAAAAGATGAAAGCGCAAATGCAGGTTCATCTGATTCAGCAAGTTCATCATCAAACGACAACAAAGGTGACGATGATGTAATTGATGCAGAATATACTAAAGAATAATCAGTAATGATTGGATAGTTTTGAAAGAGCGCCGACCTTAGGTCGGCGCTCTTTTGATTGTATTATCTTATAGTATTCATTTTTAACACATATCATACTGTCATTCTGAACTCGTTTCAGGATCTCAAAAATGTGAGATTCTGAACCAAGTTCATAATGATAAAAGATAAAAATTTTATGCAAAAATTTTTAATAATTAAATAAAATCCACTTGCCAAATATTATTGATGTAATATGATAGTTGTACACTATAAATCGAAAGTTATGGCGTTGGTATGCCATGCTTTACGTAAGTGGAGAGGTTCAGACCTCTGATTACACAAGTAAAAAGGAGAAAACAAAATGCCAAAAATGAAAACTCACAAGTCTGGCGCAAAACGTTACAAAGTAACAGCAACAGGCAAAATTACCCGCAGAAAAGCTGGTATTGGACACTTACTAGCAAACAAATCTGCTAGCAGAAAGAGAAAGTTATTCAAAACAACTGAAATCGCTGCTTCACAAGTAGATTTAGTTTCAAAAGAGTTACCATACAAGAAGTATTCAAGATAGGAGTGGACAATGAGAGTAAAACGCGGTAATGTATGTCGCAATAGACATAAAAAAATCTTAAAATTAGCTAAAGGTTTCAAAGGCGCAAGAAGCAGAATATTTAAAGTTGCTAACTGTGCTGTAATGAAAGCATTAAAATATGCTTACAGAGATAGAAAAGCTACAAAACGTAACATGAGAAGATTATGGATTGTTAGAATTAACGCAGCTGTTAGAGAAAACGGCATGAACTATTCTAGATTCGTAAACGCATGCAAAAAAGCTAATATCGTTGTAAACAGAAAAATGCTAGCAGACTTAGCTGTAAACGATAAAGAAGCATTCCAAGTAGTTCTAGAAACTGCAAAAGCTGCTGTTTAGTAGATTTTTGACACTACAAACATATCGTTTAACGAGTTTTTACAGGCGGTCGGTGTAATACACCGACCGCCTGTTTTATTACTCAATATTACAAAATGTACATTTATAATAAAATCTATATAATAAAATTATAGGGTAAGTTCTCTTATCACTTCCGCCAACACACGATTTACTAAGAACCAGTGGAAAGGAGGTGATAAAAATGAACATTCTTATAACAAAAATCGCCATTACTGTCATAATAGCGATTTTGCAAATTGTTATAGTTTGTTTGTAGGGGACTAAGCCAAGCCTTAAGGAAACTGCCATTCTTTAGGGCTTGCCCCTATTGATATTATTTACGATTTTTTATTCTTTGTCAAGTCTTATAGTGAATTTAAACCTTCCGTCATACCACACTTGTTGTGGTATCTTTTGAACTTTTCAATAATAAATAAAACCTAATGTCATTCTGAACTTGTTTCAGAATCTCTTATTTTATAAACTTTGAAATAAATTTAGAGTCATTTTGCCTATTTATTACCCCTTCAATCTCGGTTGCATGGTTGATGTTGATTTTTAATAAATCTACTATACTCTTAGTATGAAAAAATTCTTATACGCAGTATTGGGCTTAATGTTAGTTCAAATGCAGGCAAATGCCCTAGATATTGTTTATCCGACAAAAGAATATTCAAAAATTAATTCGCCATCAACCTTTATTGTTGGTTCTACAAAGCCTAACGATAGACTTTTTATTAACGATAGAGAAATTGATGTGCATAAATCAGGCGCATTTGCGCAGGCTGTAAAACTTCAAAACGGAGTGAATGAGTTTAGAGTTTACTCTGGAAATGTTGAAAAAACTTATACAATTGAACGCCCTTATGTAGGTGGCGGAAATTGGAAACCTGCTCAAATTGTGGATTTTGAATGTCCTAAAATAATGGAAATTACACGTGAGGGCGCACCTGTAAGAACAACTCCTGTTCAATCTGGAATTAATAGATTGGCTCATTATCATCGTGGCATGTTGTTGAAGGTTGATGGTGAAAAGGGTGATATGTATAGGGTTGTGCTTGCAAACAACCAAAAAGTCTGGGTTGCAAAAAGTGACGTAAAACGCAAATTGGTTAATTACGACAGAGCCTTTTTGTATGATTATAGAGAAAGAGAAACTGAAAACAACTATATTTATGAATTTGCATTGTCAAAACAAACTCCCTATTCAATCACAGAGGGCGAAACAATGACTTTGAAAATTTATAATGTAGGTGGAAATGATAATAATATAGCAACTTTTAATATTAAATTAAATCAAATGCTTATGGGGTATGATATACGCTATAAAGGCGATACGTTGGTTTTGAGTATTAAAAAAGAACCTAATTTATCAAGAAAACATCCGTTAAAAAATGTTAGAATTGTGGTTGATGCAGGACATGGCGGTAAAGAATTAGGCGCTGTTGGTTGTTGTAGAAATTACGAAAAGGATTTCAACCTTTCAATTGCAAAATATTTGGAAAAAGAACTTCGCTCAATGGGTGCAACGGTTTATATGACAAGAAGTTATGATAAATATGTATCTTTGAATGATAGAGTTCGATATACAAACGATAAAGAGGCTCAAATTTTTGTAAGTATCCATGCAAATTCACTTCCAGATAGTATAAATCCAATGACAAGACGTGGCTCAAGCGTTTTCTATTACTATGATGAAGCAAAACCTTTGTCTAATGCAATTATGAACTCGGTTGCAAATAAAATGCCTGTAAATAACGAAGGTGTAAAACAAGCGAGCTTTGCAGTGGTTCGTAATACTTCTGCTGTAAGTGTTTTAGTTGAAACAGCTTACGTTATTAATCCGTATGATAATGAATTGTTGATGACAGATAAATTTAGGCAAGACTATGCAAAAGCGGTTGCAGATGGTATCAAGAACTATGTATGGCAATCTTCACGCATAAAAATGGCATGGCTTTCTCGTAATAAAATTAAATGCGAAAAAATATCATAGTTAGATGCATGGCTATAAGATGCATTGAGGTATGATATATTTAATGAATTACCAACTCTCCACTTGTCGAATTGAGAAGGCTTTATATCTTTATATTAATAAAGTAGGTCAGACATTGACTGAAAACGTAGAGACAATAAGTCAATAAGGGTTAAGCCGTTAAGTCGAATTATGATTAGTCATTTTAATTATAAATGAACTTATCGTCTTATGAGCTTAAAGCCTTATAGTCTAAAATATAAGGAGTAAAAAATGAATACGGATATGTTTTGTTTTCAATGTGAACAGACTGTAAGAGGTCAAGGGTGTACAACAATGGGCGTATGCGGAAAACACGCAGATACTGCAAATTTGCAGGATAGACTTACGAGCTCGCTGATTAAACTTGCAAATACTTGCGAAAAAAATGAAGAAAATACAAAACTCTTGATAGACGGACTTTTTACAACGGTTACAAATGTCAATTTTGATAATACATCTATTCAAAAAATGGTAGATGAGGTTGTTGCAAAAAGTGGCAATCCTGATTTTGATGTTCAATCAATTTGGACATGCGATGAAGATAAAAGAAGCCTAAAATCTTTGATTTTGTTTGGCTTAAAAGGTATGGCTGCTTATGCTCATCACGCTTGGACTTTAAATTATAAAGACGAAAAGGTCAATGACTTTTTCTATGAAGCCTTGAAGGCTATTGCTGATGAGGATTTAACGCAAGAAGAATTGTTAAAACTTGTTTTGAAAACAGGCGAAATAAACTTTAAGTGTATGGAATTGCTTGATAAAGCGAATACTCAAACTTATGGAAACCCTGAACCGACAACAGTTTCAATGACTATTGAAAAAGGTCCTTTTATTGTTGTTTCAGGTCATGACTTGCACGACTTGGCAATGTTGCTTGAACAAACAAAGGATATGTGCATTAATATATATACACATGGCGAAATGTTGCCATGTCATGCATACCCAGAATTAAAGAAATACCCACACTTGAAGGGTAATTTCGGTACGGCTTGGCAAAATCAACAAAAAGAATTTGCAAATATTCCAGCGCCAATTTTGTTTACGACAAACTGTATAATGCCTGTTCACGAAAGCTATAAGGATAGAGTTTTTACGACTGCGGTTGTTGAATATCCTGAATGTAAACATATTGACGACGATAAGGATTTTCGACCTATAATTGAAAAAGCGTTAGAACTTGGTGGTTACAAAGAGGATAAGCACATGAAAGGCATTAATGGTGGTGAAACCTTGACTGTAGGTTTTGCTCATAACACGGTACTTTCTGTTGCGGATAAACTTGTTGAACTTTTTAAAGCACGAAAAGTTAAACGTATCTTTCTGATTGGCGGTTGTGACGGTGCAAAAACAGGTAGAAACTATTATACAGAGTTTGCAAAACTTACACCAAAAGATACACTAATTTTGACGCTTGCTTGCGGAAAATATCGTTTTAATGACCTTAAACTAGGTGAAATTGACGGTATTCCTAGAATTTTGGATATGGGGCAATGTAATGATGCCTATTCTGCAATTATGGTTACCTTTGAATTGGCGAAAATGTTTAATTGCGGTATAAATGAACTTCCATTATCGCTGATTTTGTCTTGGTATGAACAAAAAGCGGTTGCAGTTTTGTTAACCTTGTTGTACTTAGATTTTGAAAATATAAAACTTGGACCGACTTTGCCAGCATTTGTTTCACCCAATGTTTTGAATATCTTGGTAGAAAAATTCAAAATCAAACCGATTACAACTCCAAAAGAGGACTTGAAGGAAATTTTGGGATAAATATAAAATAAATATTACCAATCAGGCGCGAGCGGTACGCTTGCGCCTGTTTTGTATTGCTATATCATGCAATCAAAACCTTCTGTCATCCCTGTATATGTCAAGTAATTCGATGACAAAATTACTCGTTTTTTAACTATTGTTTCTCGACATAATCTACAGGTTTCTTTCCATTTAATCCCTGATGTGGTCTATACTCATTGTAGTAAACCATATATTTGAACAATTCATCAACTAATTCTTCTCTTGTTTCAAATACTGTTTCCTCTACAAAATCTTCTTCAAAGGTTCGCCAAAATCTTTCTATTTTTCCATTTGTTTGGGGGCGATATGGTTTTATTCTACGGTGTTTTACTCCCATCTCATAGAATAATCTTTTTACAGGGTTTGTCATTTGATTATTTTCTTTTTTTGAATTATTTCCGCCAAACTCTGGACCATTATCTGTCATGCTGAACTCGTTTCAGGGTCTCATAATTTTTCCAATAACAAACAAAACTCATTGTCATTTGTAACAACATGTAAATATGATTTTAAAACCGCCAAAATTTAGCAACAATCACTATATGAGACTATATGAAGTGAGGGATATTATATTTGAGTTTAGCAATTTTTAATCTTCATTTTACCTACATGAACTATAAGTGGAAGGTAATTAGTAATAGAAATATAAAGGAAGGTTAAATCAATGAACATCAACCCAACAATGAGTGGCGCTCAGCCAAGTTTTCAAGCAAAATTAAAGGAAAACGATACTCTAAAAAAATTCGTTAACTGTATGAAAAGTGACGACTATAAAATGTTTCAAAAACTCTTAGACAAAATGGAAAATGTTTCAAAAGATGATACTCTTGAACTTTATGAAAAGGCAGAACCAAAGAAAAATCCTAATAGTGAAGAACAATGGATAGATTTTTATATTCGCAATCCTAAAAAAGAGGGTTCGGATATAAAGTTTGCTGGTGGATATGTATGTTACGGAATGGCAGGAGCAATGTTTAGAATGTTTGGAGTGCTTAAAAATGTAGCGATTCCAAAAACTAAAGAAACATCAATTCTTTTAACAGAACCAGCAAAAAAGGATCAAAGAACGTTTCTTGAAAAAATAGATGATTTCTTCTCTAGAACTACCGGTGGTGGTGACCCTGGATTTGATTATAGAAAGTAGTAGTATTTAATAAATGTTAAAATAAAAAATGGCTTGAAATTTTTCAAGTTATTTTTTTATTATTAATTTTTTAATAAAAAATTTAACTTTCCGTCATACCGCGCTTGTTGCGTTATCTTTTCAAAATTTTGCCCTTAAAAACACCAACCAATCATTTTTGTCCGTAAAAAATCGTACGTAAAAATACGTACGCTATACACCTACAAGAGGGATTAAAATAAAACAAAGGCGGTGCAAAGCACCGCCTTTGTTACTTATGTGACAGTAATAGCCTAGCGATTACGCTTCGTCTAATGCTGCAACACCTGGTAATACTTTACCTTCAATGAATTCTAATGATGCACCACCACCTGTTGATACGTGAGTGAAGTCTTCAGCTTTGAAGAATTTCTTAGCTGCAGAAACTGAATCGCCACCGCCAATTACAGATGTAGCGCCGTTTTTAGTCGCTTCAACGATATCTTTAAGGATTGATTTTGTACCTTCAGCGAATTTAGGGTTTTCAAATGCGCCAACAGGGCCGTTCATAAGGATTGTTTTAGAAGATTTGATAACTTCAGCAAATGCCTTTTGTGATTCAGGACCTGCATCTACGCCTTCGAAACCGTCTGGAATGTCCTTGATATCTACAACTTTGTTAGTTCCGTTGCCAGAAAAGTCGTCTGTTACAAGAACATCAGTTGCCATAACTAGCTTAACGCCTTTATCTGCAGCTTTCTTCTCGATTGCTTTTGCAACTTCCAATTGGTCGTCTTCGCAAATAGAGTTACCGATGTTGCCACCGTTAGCTTTTACGAATGTATAAGCCATACCACCGCCAATAATCATATTATCAACCTTGTCTAATAAGTTTTCTAAAACACCGATTTTAGAAGAAACTTTTGCACCGCCAACAACAGCAGTGAAAGGTCTTTCAGGATTATCTAATGCTTGAGATAAGCAACGAATTTCTTTTTCCATTAATAGTCCAGATACAGCGGGTTTAAGGATTTTAGCCAATTTTGCAGTTGAAGTGTGGTTTCTGTGAGCAGCGCCAAATGCGTCGTTTACGTAGAAATCACCAAGTTTTGCAAGTTCTTCAGCAAAAGTCATATCATCATCTTTAGCTTCTTCAGCTTTGTAGTAACGAATGTTTTCTAATAAAGCAACTTGACCGTCTTTTAAGTCAGCTAACTCTTTGTCAGCGCCTTCACCAACAGGTGATTTAACGAATTTAACTTCTTGACCAAGAACTTTTGACATATATTTTGCAACAGGTTCAAGTGATAAATCTTCTAATTTTTGACCTTCTTTAAGTTTTTGAGGTCTGCCCAAGTGAGCCATTAAGATGATTTTAGCACCCTTATCTTGCAAGAATTTTACTGTTGGTAAAATTGCTTGAATTCTAGTGTCGTCAGTAACATTTTTGTCTGCGTCTAGAGGAACATTGATGTCTACTCTAACTAACGCTCTTTTGCCTTGAACGTCGCCTAAATCTTTGATTGATTTTTTCATTTTGTTAATCTCCTTTTATAAGTACAAAATTATATCATTTCCTACATTTTTATTTTAATCGACACAAAATTTTAAGTAAAGTATTAATTTTTTTTCACAAATATTGAATTTTTTTTTTAGTTTAAAGTACAATATACATAAAGTGTCGATAAATAGCATGGGAATTATGGAATGATGGACGATTTATTAACAGGATATAACTTTTACTCGAGCGGTCGAGATATGGAACTTATCACTAAAATTGTCGACACATTAAAAGATATTTTAGAATATGACAAAAAGCAAGCAAAGCCTTTATTCTTGCGTACGACAGACAACTTTATTATGAATATTGCTCGTAAGGTTGTTGAAGAAAAGAAAAAGACTTTTTTAATTGGTATTACTGGCGAAAGCGCTTCGGGAAAGACTGTGTTTGTTGATAATACTACACATGCTTGCGTAAAAGATTCTCATGACGGCATTTATACCGTAGTTAGACAAGATGATTACTACAAAGATACATCAAAAGAATTGAGAGAAGCGGGAAGTTACGAAGAACTATTTAAAACCGGTTTTAGCTTTGATACCCCTGAAGTTATTGATTTACAGCTAATGCGAGAACATTTAATTGCACTTAAAGAAGGTAAAGAAATAGTCTCTCCTCGTTACAATTTTGTAACTTGTGAATCTACTCCAGACGGTGATGTTAAAAAGCCAGCTAAAATAATCTTAACAGAAGGTTTATATGTTTTAAATGAGCAAGTACGTGACATTATGGATGTGAAAGTTTATGTCTTTACTCCATTAGAAGTTTTGAAAGAACGTTGGTACAAACGAGCTGCAAGCAGGGGGAAAACAGGCGAAGCTGCTGATATGCAGTTTAAAGATGTAAATAAAACAGCTCAACAATACATCAGACCTACTTATCCAATTGCAGATGTAATTATCAATGGACTTGTATCTCAAGAATATATTGTAGAAATTACAGACAAGATTTTTGACTCTATTAAAGCATTATTTTAAAAAATCATATATTTTGACTATTTGAAATTTGTAAAAACATCATTATACTAAAACTATGAAACGTTTTTTGTTAACAATTTTAATGATTATGTTTTCTACTCTTACGGTAAACTCGCAAGAACTTCTTTTGCGTGGATATGACGGTATTGAATTGCCTATTGGAACTTTAATTCAGGTCATTAATTTACAAGAATTTTCAACAAAATATTGTGATGAAACGACAAGAGTTTCTTTTGTTGCAACAAACGATACATACATGCAAGAAATGGTTATAATACCTAAGGGAACACGTTTTTACGGCATGATTGAAAAGATGAACGAACCAATTGTGGGGACTAATGCATCAATGGTAATAAAAATTACTAAAATGGTTTTGCCAGATGACTTTGAGATACCTATGAAGGGTTATATTTATTCTACAAATAAAAATATAATTGGTGGCGGTTTGACTCAACCTGCGAGTTATGTTAAGGTTCCACATTACCAACAAGGTTTCGGAATTGGTACAAACAAATTTGTTCCAGGACCCGCTCGTAGAATGGGGGAACACCTTACTATTGCTGCAGGAGCAGACCTTATGATTGTGCTAACAAGTCCTGCATACATTACACATACCTTAACAAATTGACACGAACGAATAAAATAAATAAAATATCATTATCGTATATTTTTATGAGGTAATGATATGAAAAAACAAATTAGCTTTCTTTTAATCGCAACATTTATTACGATGAACGCTTCTTTTGCAGCTTCAAATTATCAGTATGATTCATCATCTCAAGTATATTCAGGACAACCGTTAAGAGGTTCTGTAGTAAGTGTTCCTGCGGGGGCTGTAATCTCTGCAGTAACTACATCAGAAATTGGTTCAGAAACTTTGGTAAAAGGTCAAGCTGTGCAATTGGCATTAGGTTCAGACTTTTACTATAACGGAAAAATGATTGCTCCTGCAGGAAGTACTGTTTACGGTACTGTGACAGAATTGTCAAAAGCGAAATACGGTGATATGAACGGTAGGGTTAAAATTCTATTTACACAAATTACAACACCTTATGGTGTTCAAATCCCTATTTCAGGTGTAATCAAAACAAATGACGGTTCAGGAGTTCTTGTTGGCGGAACAAAAATGGACGTAACAAAAGAATATGCAAAGAATATGGCAGTAGGTACAGCCGCAGGTGCTTTATCAGGACTTGTATTTGGTGCATTAGCTGGCGGTGACGTTGGTCGTGGCGCAGCTTTAGGTACTGCTGTTGGTGCAGGAGGTGGCGCAGTTAAGGCTGCTGCTAAAAAAGGAAACCCTGTTTCTATTCCTGCAAATTCACGTATAGACATTCTTTTAAATCAGCCAATTACAGTAAACCCTTCGGCATATAGTTACGAAGATTAGAAGGTTAGGGAATAAATTATTTTATACTTTTTGTAAAAGTATGAAATAAAAAGTGGGATATCAAATGTCAATTCTAGGAAATATTAACAGTTTAATAGACGAAGATGATAACGAACAACATGGTTATACAACGCCAGCCGTTATTAAGGACAACAAAGACTATATTTCGATTAAAAAAGCCTTTGTTTTATCATTAATTTTACACCCTGCAGTAGTTGGTGTGATAGCTTTGATTGGTTTAATTTTAATGCTTTTTGGCATAAACTTATTTATGGCAGAAAGACCAAAACCAAAAATGAATGATATTGAGTTTGTTTTGGTTGATAGAGAAGCAACTCCAAGAAATATGAAAACACCATACCGCTCAAATATGAATTCTCGTGGTGGTGGTGTTAATGATCCAAAACGTAAGGTTTCAATGCCTTCTCCAAAGCCTGCAAAAACAGCGAAGCCAAAACAAGCATCTCCAGCTCCAAAGAAAGCTGTTAATAAGGCTGTTTCTAATCCAGCTCCAAAGAAAAGAGTAAATAAAAAGGTTACAAAACCGCAAACATCTGGTGGAACAAAAACTCCTGCTAAAAAGGTTTCATCACCAAGACCAGCAGCTCCAAGTGTTAGACCTTCAGCAACCAGACCTGCTGCCCCAAAGGTTACAGCAAAGCCAAAGACAGCATTTAATGTTCCTGTTCCGCCATCTCATACAACAGGAAAATATTCAACAGGTCCTGTAAGTGGTAGTGGTACAGCAAGAAAATCTGCTGGTGGTAGATATTCACCAAATCCATCGTTAGCACCTACATATCACTCTGGTTCAGGTTCTGCATCAGGCGCTAGAAAAGGCTCATCTTATGGTACAGGTTCTCGAGGTTCAGGTGCAAGCAGAGGTGGTACAGGTAATTATGGAAACCCAAGTGGTGGTGGAGGTAGACCTGGTATTGATGCAATTGCTCAACCAGATTTCGGACCATACATGGCGGATTTACAACGTCGTATCAAAATGAATTGGGACCCTCCAAAAGGTAATGAAAGCAAACGTGTAGTATTGTTATTCAAGATTGCACGTGACGGAAGACTTCTATCAGTAAGTGTTTACAGGTCTTCGGGCTTAGCATCAGCTGATAATGCAGCGCTTAACGCAGTAAGAGCAACTGCTCCATTCAGACCGTTACCTGCAAACTTTAGAGGCTCAAGCGTAGATATTCAATTTACATTTGATTATAACGTATTCGGTGCAAGTTATAGATAACAAGTAATAAATTAGTTAGTACAAAAAGGATAAAGGACAAAAAACATGGAATTAATTTTACATTCAATTCAACTAGATTGGCCTGTTTTAACACCAATTTTAATCTGTTCAATTTTGGTTGTTACTGTGGCAATTAACAGATACTCTTTTTATGGTAAAAACAAAAGAGATGTAGTTCAGTTTATTCCTAAATTACAAAAGGAATTGGCTAAAAACAACATGGCAGGCGCTCAAAACTTATCAATTCAATTGGGTGGGGTTATCGGCGAAGTTACAGAAGAAGCTGTTAGAATCTTCTCTGAACAAAAAGCTGGTTTTTCTCGTTCATTTGATATTGCTGCAGCTCTTGCTTCAAGAAAATTAGAAAATCACTTAACTGTTTTAGGTACAATTGGTGGTGTTGCACCATTTTTAGGGTTGTTTGGTACTGTTGTTAGAATTTTATACACATTCCAAGATTTAGCAACTCAAGGAAACCAATCAGCTGCAGTTGCAATGGGTATAGGTTCTGCCTTAATCGCTACTGCTTTCGGTTTAGGTGTTGCGATTGTTGCAGTTATCTTCTACAACTACTTCCAATCAGTTGTTAAGCGTTACGAAGATGATTTCAACTTAATTAAATTATTATTCTTGAGCTTTGTTGATTCAAATGATGAAACAACAGTTCAATCATCACAAAATATTGCTCTATAAGGATTATTAAACAATGGCAATGAAAACAAACAAGGGTAAAGAAGCTCTTTTTACTGAAATTAATATTACACCGCTAACGGATATTTTCTTGGTACTACTTATCATTATGATGGTTGTAGCGCCTACTTTCCAGTCAATGGATAATAGCATTAATATCCCAGAAATTAATAGCGGTATATCTGTTGAGCAAAAAAATTGTACAGTTTCTGTTACAAAAGAAGGCTTGATGTATATTAATGGTAAAGAAACTTCTCCAACTGCTTTAGCATCTGAATTATCAACTTTACTACCAACTTTAGAAAAGAAGGAAGTAGTTGTTAAGGCTGATACAGAAGCTAAAAATTCCATTGTTTTGAAGATTATGGACGCAGCTCAAGAGGCAGGTTATGAAAAATTAATCGTAGCTGGTGAACCTTTGAGTAAAAAAGAACAAAATCAATTAAAAAATGATAGTATGTCGTCAGATGAAGTGGATATGCAAACCTCAGCACCTGCGGATATGGGCAGAACAAAGGTTCAAAGAAGCAGTATTCCAACAGACGATGAAGAATGGGTTGAATAATTATGGCTAGAAATAAACGTGATTGTTTTAATGAAATTAATATTACACCGTTGACAGATATTTTCTTAGTATTGCTTATTATTATGATGGTTATTGCACCATTGTTGGATAGTCAAGGGCTTAATTTGACAGTTCCAAAAATTGTTAAAGAAGAAAATATTCAAAAAGATACTAAAATATTGAATGTTCAAGTTACAGACGATAACAAATATTATATCAACGATCAAGAAGTTGCAGAACAAGACTTAGAATCAACTCTTAAAGATGCAGCAAAAGATAAACCTGACGGATTATTAATTCAATCAGCTCCAAATTCAACTCATGGTGCTGTTGTAAAATTAATGGATAATGCTAGAAATTCTGGAATTACAAGTATTTCTGTAATGGAAGGTTAATTATTTAAAAGTTTTTTGTCTAATAAAAGGCGCAGATTGCATTGCAATCTGCGCCTTTTATATTTTACTTGATTGAACAAGTTGCTTTTTCGTTGTGATATCTAGTTGCTTTTTCTATAGCTCTATCCATTGAAAGAGTTATGTCGTGCCTAGTGATACTTTGTGAAAGTCCACTAAATAACTGCTCTCTAGCAATTTTAGCATTGTTAAATACCACAACTACATGGATATTGTCCTCTTTTAATCTTGAAATCATTGTTTCAAGTGCAAATGTTGCCGAAATGTCCATAGATTTAATCTTTTGACAATCTACAATAATAGTTTCTTTTTTTAGGAGTGCTTCGCTTCTTGCTAAAACGGTTGAAGCTGAACCAAAGAAGAACATTCCGTCAATGTGCAAAATTCCAAGATATAACTTGCAATCACCATCTAAATTTGGTATTTCATGATCGTAAGTATTTACTTTCAAGTCTTGCGAAGCTCTTACAGCAAATAATACGGCAGAAAGAACTATGCCAACGCCAACTGCAAAAATTAAATTGTCTATAACTGTTAATACAAATACTGTTGTCATAACCAAAATGTCAGCTTTTGAAGAATGTACGATTACTTTTAAATATTTGTAATCAATAATATCAACGCCAACCTTGATAAGGATTGCAGCAAGTACAGCAAGTGGAATTTGTGATGCGAAAGGTGCTAAAAATAACACTACACAGATTAAAAAGATTGAATGAACAACACCTGATAATCTTCCAGTAGCGCCACTGTTGATATTGATTAAGGTTCTCATGGTAGCGCCAGCACCTGCTAATCCGCCAAACATACCAGCTAAAGCATTACCGATACCTTGTCCTACAAGTTCTCTATTTGAATTGTGCTTTGTGTTTGTAATTGAATCAACTACCAAACAAGTTAATAAAGAGTCGATAGAACCAAGTACTGCAAGTGTTACAGCAAGTGGTAAAATTGTTTGAAAATCATGGAAGGAGATTAATCCAAGTTCAAAATGAGGTAAACCTAAAGGAATTTCGCCGATAGTTTTTACGTTAAAATGAGATGCCATTGAAACAACTGTACCAATAACAAGTGCTAAAAGTGAGGTCGGACAATACTGTGCTATTTTCTTTGGTGTTAAAAATATTATTGCTAAAGCAATTACACTTAAAATAATAGCTGGATAGCTCACTTCTGGTAAATGTTTAAACACTTGAAAAATCTGTTCAATGGGTGTGCCACTTACTTCAAGACCTAAAAATGGTGCTAATTGAAGTAGAATAATGATTATGCCGATTCCGCACATAAAACCTGATACAACAGGATATGGCACAAAGTGGATTAACTTTGCAACCCCTGTAAATGACAAACAAATTTGAACTAAACCAGCCAAAAAGATTGCCATAAAAATAATTTTAGGGTTATCAGGGTAAGTTAAAACGAGTGAAGCTATAACTACTGTCATAGGACCTGTTGGTCCTGAAATTTGAGTTGCCGTTCCTCCAAAAATTGATGCAAAAAGTCCGACAATAATTGCACCCCAAAGTCCGGCAGCAGCTCCGAGTCCGCTAGCTACCCCAAAGGCTAAGGCTAAAGGCAATGCGATGACACCAGCTGTAATGCCACCAAAAAGATTACCTTTTAAATTTGTAAACATCGTTGTCTTAGTCATTGTAACCTCTTTCTATAAATGATAAAATTGTGTTTAATAATTATAATATATATTAGTAGGAAAGGATATAATATTTATGAACGATATTCAAAAACAAGAGATACAGCGTTTAATGGAAGGTAATGAGCGCTTTGTTAAAGGCGAATGCTCTTGTCATACACGTAATCTTGAGACATTGAGACAGTTTATGACACATCAAGAACCTAAAACTATTATTTTAAGCTGTTCTGACTCTCGTGTAATTCCAGAAGTTATTTTTGATTGCGGAATTGGGGAACTTTTTGTGGTTAGAACTGCAGGTGCAACAATTGGTTTGACTTTCGATATCTTAGAAAGTATTGAATTTGGTGTATCTAAACTTAAAGCCCCACTTCTAATTCTTTTAGGACACGATGATTGTGGAGTTACAAAATATGCAAAAGATTATTACTCTGAAAATAAAGAGTCTTACACCTCAATAATGAGCAACTTATGCCCAATTGTTGAAGAACAAGGTCATTTACATTATGACGAAATTACAAAAATGCATACTCAGACTCTTATAAAATTATTAAAAGAACGCTCTATGATAATCAGCGAGGCAGTTTCTAATGGTAATTTAGAAATTGTTGGTGCGCACTTCCATTTTGATACAGGAAAAATTAATTTACTCTAATTTTTTTCTGTGTTATAAATAAAATGTACACAGACGAAATAATGGAAGAATTGGAATTATGGACATAGAAAAATTACGCAATATTGCGATTATTGCACACGTTGACCACGGTAAAACTTCAATGGTAGATTGTATGTTAAAACAAAGTGGTGTTTTTAGAGATAATCAAGAAGTTCAGGCGTGCGTTTTGGACTCAAACGATTTGGAAAGAGAACGTGGTATTACAATTCTTTCTAAAAATATTTCAGTAGACTATAAAGGCTATCATATCAATGTGGTAGACACTCCAGGTCACGCCGATTTTGGTGGTGAAGTAGAACGTGTGTTAGGTATGGTTGACGGTGCATTGTTAATCGTTGATGCGGCTGAAGGTCCAATGCCTCAAACAAGATTTGTATTGTCAAAAGCGTTGGAATTAGGTTTGAAAATTATTGTTGTTATCAATAAAATTGATAAACCGGCAGCTGAACCTAATTTAGCACTAGATAAAGTGTTTGATTTATTTACAGAATTGACTGATAATGAAGAATTAATTGATTTTCCAATTATTTATGCAAGTTCTTTACAAGGTTTTGCTAAAAAAGAATTGGAAGATGAAAGCGATAACATTGCTCCATTAATGGATTGCATCATTGAAAATATTAAACACCCAGAAGGTGATGCTGATGCAAACCTTCAATTCCACGTAACTACATTGGATTACAATGATTACGTTGGTCGTATTGCAATCGGTAGAATTAAAAATGGTCACTTGAAATCTCAAGAAACCTTGTCTTTAATCAAAGCTGACGGTTCTGTTCAAAGATGTAAGATAACAAAATTATTTGGTTTCCACGATTTAGGTCGTGTAGAAATTGAAGAGGCTTCTGCGGGTGATATTGTTGGTATTGCAGGTTTTCCAGATGTTCAAATTGGGGAAACTATTTCATCTTTAGATAATCCTGTAGCATTACCATTAATTCACATTGACGAACCTACATTACAAATGAATTTTTCTGTAAATGACAGCCCTTATGCTGGTCAAGAAGGTAAATTTGTCACTTCTCGTCAATTGAGAAAAAGACTTTACGACGAGTTAGAAAAAAATGTTAGTATGAGAGTTGAAGATACTGAAAATACTGATAAATGGGTTGTTTCTGGACGTGGCGAATTACATTTAAGTATTTTAATTGAAACAATGCGTCGTGAAGGTTATGAATTCCAAGTATCTAAACCAGAAGTTATTTACAAGACTATTGACGGAGTTCAAATGGAGCCTTATGAAAACTTATTCTTAGATGTTCCAGATGAATGTACAGGTTCTTGTATTGAGCGTTTGGCTGGCAGAAAAGCTCAAATGATTGATATGCAATCAACAGGTGTTCGTTCAAAATTAGAATTTGTAATTCCTGCAAGAGGTTTAATCGGATTTAAAGGTGAATTTATTCGCTTGACTCGTGGTGAAGGTATTATGTATCATACATTCAATAAATACGATACTTTAGCAGGTGATATTCCAAAACAAAGAATGGGCTCTTTAATCGCTTGGGAACAAGGTGAAGCCGTTCCTTATGCGTTAGACCAATTTGCTGATAGAGGTACTTTCTTTATTACTCCAAAAACTAAAGTTTATAAAGGAATGATTGTTGGTGAAGGTAACAGAGCACAAGACGTTGCGGTAAACGTATGTAAGACTAAAAAATTGACTAACATGCGTACTTCAACTGCTGATGCAATGGTTGTTTTAAAAGCACCTAAATTGTTATCTTTAGAAGAAGCTCTTGATTATATTGCAGATGATGAATTAGCAGAAATTACACCAGAAAGCATTAGATTAAGAAAAGCTGACTTAACAAGAACAAGATTTAACTAATTTAGACAAATATGATTAGAACAATAATTGCATTATTTTTAAGAATCGTTTCTAATCCTTTAGCAAACGTATATCAAAAGAAAATTTGTGAAACAAATTCTTCATTAATTTGCAATTTTTATACATACTTTATTCTAGGAATTCTGTGTGTACCTTTTGCATTAAAAGTTGATTGGGGCAGTTTGCCAAAAGAATTTTGGTTCTATGCAATAACAGCAGGATTGTTGTGTTCAGTTGGTAATGCCTGTTTAGTAAAGGCTCTACAAATAGGTGAACTTTCCGTTTTAGGACCAATTAATTCATACAAATCAGTTGTCGGAATGATTATCGCAATATTTATTTTGCATGAAATACCAAGTTTGTTTGGTGTTTTAGGTGTTGTTTTAATCATTTGGGGAAGTTGGTTTGTTTTTGATACTCAAGCAGAAGGCTTTTCTTTAGCTTTGTTTAAGAGAAAAGATATTTTACTAAGGTTTACAGCCCTTATTTTAATGGGTATAGAGGCAGTTTTGTTGAAGAAGGTTATTTTGCTTTCTTCTCCTGTAATCTCGTTTATGCTTTGGTGCTGGGCGGGTGCATTTTTTGCTTTAATGTTGATTTTTATATTTAAAAAGCCTCTGACAAGAATAAAAAAAGAAGATATTTCAAAATTTGCAATAGTTTGCTCAATGTTAGGTATAATGCAACTTACAACGAATTATGTTTTTGAAAATATGCAGGTTGGTTATGCTTTGGCTTTGTTCCAATTGTCAACTTTAGTTAATTTATTCTTTGGTTGGAGATTTTTCCACGAAACTGATATGAAAAAGAAAATTATTGGAACTTTAATTATGGTTGTAGGTTCTGCGTTAATTATTTTGACATAGAATTATTTAAAGAGGCACGGTTGCAAAGCAACCGTGCCTCTTTAATATTATTTAGTTAATTATATTTGGAATTGGTTATCTTTGATTAAAGTAACTTTTGAACCGTCTTCTTTAACACCTTCAACAACCACATTTGGACCACCAATCATAAAATCTGTATGGATATTTGAGTCGTTGATGTTGTTTTCGTTCATATATTTTTGACGTTCTTTGTAATCTTTAATATCTTCTGCGCCGTCAAGGCAGTCGTCAAAGCCTGCACCGATTGCGATGTGACAAGCTGCGTTTTCGTCTAATAGAGTATTGTTGAATACTCTACCTGTGTGGAAGATTGGAGAGTTTGCAACAAGTGCAACTTCACCTAACATATCGCCACCTTCTGCAGATTTAATGTGTTCACGCCATAATTCTTCGTTTTTGTCTGCGTAAACTTCGACAGCTTTACCGTTTTCAAATCTCATTCTGATTCCTTCTACAAGGTTGCCGTTTAAGCAAAGTGGTAATGTTGTTGATACCCAACCGTTTGTTTTTGTTTTGTCAGGAGATGAGAAAACTTCTTCTGTTGGAGTATTTGCCATATATTGAACACCGTCATCAGTATTTTTTGCTGCGGCTCTAAATCTTGATTTATCGTGCATTCCTACGTGTAAATCAGTTTTGCCGTCTGGTTTCTTAGTTTCAGGGTCAACACTATAAAAATGGATTTCTTTAAAATGAAAATCATTCATTTTGTCTGCAACTGACATTAATTTTTGAGCGTGAGCTTTAAGTCCGCCAACTCTGTTAATGTTTTTAGCGTCTTCTGCTGCCATTTCAAGTGCTTTCATTGTATCAGGAACGTCAGCATAAGTTTTCTTTACAGACATTGTTGTTGGAGCATAAATAATGTTCCATTGGCTTTCAGGACCTGATTTTCTGATAGGCTTTACTACTTCATTTACTGCTTTTGATTGCATTACGATACGTTTAGGGTCAACGTCAGACATTCCTTCGGGGTCTTTACCCTCTAAGAATAGTCTTGCTGTTTTTCTGCCTACTCTTTCTTGCCACATGTCTGCAACGTAAGAAGGTACGTCTTTTAAAGCATCGTCTGATGCATATTTTAATTTCGCTTTACCAACAGGATCACCAGGTTCAGTAAAGTTTACATCAATTGGACCAGAGCCGTTTTTGTATGCGTATTCAACGAATTTTAGAACATTTTTTTCATGTTCACGTTCTGCTGAAATTGAGATTGGTTGACCTTTCTGAACATTTAATAGTGTGTGGAAAATTTCTTTTTCGTTGAATGCGTCTGATAATTTCTTTTCAATGTGTTCTGGAATTTCAGTTTTTACAGTCTTTTTAACATCTTCTGTTTCTTTTGCAGAAAGTTTTGAAAGTTTGTAAGGGTCATTGTTTGCATCAAATGTGATTGTTTTAGCCCCTTGTTTTTCGTAGTATTCTGCTCGTTTTTGTTTGTACGCAAAATCAGGTTCAGTGCAATATTTTTCTTTTAGAGCATCAATTTCAGGTTGAGCGATTTCAACGTGAACATCTTTTGCGCCACGTTTATATGCTTCTTCTGCAAACACTTTTAAGAAAGGAACGTGAGTTTTATCAGCTTTAACTACAACCGATTGTCCTTTTTCCAATTTAATATCTTTATCTAAAATTTTATTTACTGCTGAAAGCATTTTTGTTTCAGCAGTTTGTTTAGCATCTTTTGTTGCTGATAATTCAACTTTATCAGCGTGTAAACCTTTGTTGTTTACGGCATTTTCGTTACCTTTAACTTGTTGTGGTGTAACCTTGTTCATGATTGCCTTTGCTGTGTTCATAATTCCAACAGAGTTCATTTTCATTGATTTTGTACCTCATTCATATACTAATTATTACGTTGTATGTTACAAAACCCCTCAAGCTAAATAGTTGCCATGTTTTTAGGGTAATTTTAACAATTGTTATAAATTTGTTACAAATAGGCTAATATGCTTGCATGGTTTGAATGTTTCAGTTATCTTGTATTTAATACTAGATGTAATTATATTTATTACAAGTAGATTTTATTTTAACTACAAGATATGTGAGGAAGGATTATGAAAAGAATTGTAAGTGCTATGCTTTGTGGCTTGTTTATGCTTCAAATGCTTTGTATTGGCACTTTTGGACAAGCGGCTAACGCTCAACAAGTCGTTAGAATTGCTTTTGTATTTGATGGTAAATCTCCTGCAAATGATTATTTCTTGAAACAATTTAAGACATCAATTCAAAAATCAATGGATAAGGGAACAGCAGTTCAATTTCCTACAAATTTGGTTTATGTTGCAGACTGGACAGAAAATGGAGTAAAAGCAAAATGTAACCAAGCGTTGTCTTCAAACGCTACAACTGTTGTTGCATTAGGCTATTTATCTTCTAAATATATGTCAACCTTAAAGAACAAAAGAAAAATGGTTGTAACTATTGACCAATACGGTTTGAGAGATTTCGGTACAGGAATGTTCTCACCTGTTGCTCAATTTACACAAAAATTAGAGTTATTCCACAGATTAACTCATTTCAAAAAAGTTGCAGTTCTTATGAATGAAAATTACTATAAGACTAGAAAAGATTGGAATTCATATATAACTAGCAAATTAAAAGATAAATCTATTAAATTAATGGTAGTTCCTGTTGGTAAAAATGTAGATACCGTAATGGCTAAAATCCCTGCTGATGTAGACGCAGCTTTGATTTTACCTCAATTTACATTGACAATGGAACAAGTTGGCGATATGTGCAACAAGTTAACAGACAGAAAAATTATGACTTTCTCTGTTTTAGGTGAAAGCGATGTTAACGTAGGTTGTATGTTGGGTTCTGGTGCGTTAGATATGGATAGAAAAATTTCTAATGCAATGTCTTTCAATATCAAAAGTGTTTTAGACGGTAAAAAAGTTCCGACAGAAAAAGTTATGTTTATGGAAGACGAAATTCTTTATGTAAACATGGACACTTGCGAAAAGATTGGCTATGAGCCACACTTAAGATTGTTAAACAGCGCTAAGGTTATTACACACAAAAAAGCTCCTGTTTATGACTTATCAACAGTATTCAACAAATTAGATGAACAAAACTTGGACATCGAACAAAAATCACACTTAGTTAAAGCTGCTAAAAAAGCTGCTTGGGCTGCTAGATTAAAATACTTACCAACTGCAACAATCAACTTAGGTTGGCAAGCATACGATAACAACTACGCTGAATCAGCTGCATTGTTAATTCCAGAAAAAACAGGTGTTTTCGGAATCAGCGTTGACCAAGTTATCTACTCACCAGCATTGGTAACAAACATCTTAATTAAGAACAAAAAAGTTAAATTTGATAAAGCTGAATACAAAATTACTGAACAAAATATGGGTATAGATGTTGCTAACCTTTATATTGATACATTAATTTTGAGAAACCAAATTGGTGTTCAACAAGAATATGTTAAAGAAGCTCGTGAAAACTTAGCAATCGCAAGAGTTCGTGCAAAAATGGGCTTCTGCGGTAACGAAGAAGTTATGCGTTGGGCAAGCCAATTGAGCATTTCGGAACAAAAATTGTTAGAAATGACAGCTGATTACAAAAATGTTAAAGTTGCTATCAGCAAATTCTTAAACGAAAAACAAAATGCAAACTTTGAGTTAAAAGACTTGAAAGCTAATGACCCTGCATTCTACACATCAGAATTGAACATTCTTGATTATGTAAGAACTCCTCGTGCATTAGAACAATTTACTCAAATGCTTGTAGATGAAGCATATAACGCAGCTCCAGAATTGGTTAAATTGAGAACTGCAATTGCAATGAAGAAAAATGAACGTTCTATGTATGTTCAAAAATTCGTATTGCCAGATGCAAAAATTTCTTACCAATACCAAACATTAATGGGTAGAGAGTTCGCTAAGGATAGTGCAACATTGGGTTCTTTGCCATTACCAGCAGCATTGGGTGGTCCAAAACCAATTAACTTAAGCTATGATGCTATTAGATCAAACGCTTCATATTCTAGGTTTGGTATCTTTGCTCAATGGAAACCAATCGAGGGTGGTACAAAGATTGCTGAAATTCAACGTATTAACGAAGAAATTAAGCAATTAAACACTCAAGAAATGGCAGTAAAAACTACTCTTGAAGAACATATCAGACAAGTTGTAAACAAAGCACTATCTTGCTACTTTAGTATCGAAAAAGACTACAAAGCTATGTTTGCAGCTAAAGAAAACTACGAAAAAGTAAAAGCTGACTACTTACAAAATAAAGTTCAAATCGCTCAAGTACTTGATGCTCAAAAAACTTATTTTGACTCAAAAGCAGCAGCAGCAAATGCACAAAATGACTTCTTCAAACAACTTGTTTGGGTACAAAGAGGTATCTGTTCTGTAAACTGGACAAAAGCTGATCCAAGTGCAAAAGATTGGATTAAGAAGGTTAAGACAGAACTTGTTGCATTACCTGACATTCAATTATAGTGTGTATAACAACTTAACTATATAATAGGGCGAAAATATTCGCCCTATTTTTTTGCAAAAAAAAAGCGAATCAGATGATTCGCCACTAAATATGGATAGTAATAAGATTAATTTAATAAGGGATATGTGTTAGGGATAAATTGTTTGTGTTTTATAACATTAAATCTATTGCTTCATCAAGAACATTGCTTGCGCCGTCTTGAGTGTAACTAGAATTTTGCATTTGGAAGTAGGCAAGCATTTCTTGTGTTGTTACAGTACCGTCACCATTCAAATCCATTGGGTCGTTTTCATCTTCGCTATCTTCGTTATCTCCACCACTACCGCCAGCGACTCCGCCTGCAGATGGAGAGTTAGCTACACTTTCTGATGATGAAGTACCTGTATTTATATCACCGTAGTCAGAAATTGATTCAACGGCGTTTAAACTATCAACATCTAAACCGTCAATATCCATTCCTGAAGGTGGACCAAATTGAGCGTTTGATGTATCGCCAAGAGGAGAAGTTATGCCTGCTTGTTGGTCTGCAACTTTTTCCATATTGGCATTTATTTCGTCAATAATTTGCCCAAAGACGTCTTCTGCCGAAGAGCTTTCTTCATCTTTATTTGTTTTTGATGTTTTTTGATATGCGTCTAAAGTTTTGATGTCTCCAATGTATTTCAGCATCATTGAATCATCACCATTGCCTAGTGAACCTAAACCAGCGACCATTTAATTTCCTCTCAAAAGTCTATTTATATTCGGGGGTAAACTTATCTCGTTTACATGGATATTCTTTCATCTTTTAGTTTAAATCGCAATCCTTTACATGGTTGAGATTTTGTTAAAAAGCATGGCAAAACCCATGTATAGCATGGGTTTTGCCATGCTTGAAAGATGAAATAAAATATTTCAATATTGTGTTAGAGTTACTATCTATAATCAACAAAATCAACGTATTCTTCTAAAATGGTACGTAGGTTTTTAAACTCTTCATCTGTGTAGCTTTCTTCACTCATCAAGGTTTCATCTAAAATCTTTGTTGCCAAAAACTTTTGCATATAGTACCTTTTAGCACCTTGAATAAGCTCTCCGATTTGTCTTAAATCTTCAACGGACAATTGAGATTTTACAATAGTTGTTCTAAATTCGTAGTCAACACCACTGTTCATTATCATATCAATACTTTTTTTGATAATTTTAGTATCAATATCAGTTTGTGTAATGGTCTTATACTTTGCAAGAGGGGCTTTTATATCCATTGCAATATAATCTAGCAAGTTTTCGTTTAAAAGCTCTTGTAGAACGTCTGGGTGCGTTCCATTTGTATCTAATTTAACAAGAAAACCTAATGATTTAACTTCTTTTATGAATTCAATCAAATCTTTGCCATGTAAAGTCGGCTCACCACCTGTAATTACAACCCCGTCAAGTTTGCCCTTGCGTTTGTTCAAAAACTCAAAGAATGCCGGTACTGAAAGTACCGGCTCTTTGTTTTCAAATAATTCTGGATTATGGCAATAGCCACATCTGAAATTGCAACCTTGTGTAAAAACAATACATGCGATTTTTTCTGGATAATCAATGAAAGTTGTTTTTTGCAACCCTGCTAGTTTAAAAGACATTTTTCTTTTTCTAATTCCTTTTCTAGGTCTTGTGCAATATCAAAAGTTTTTCTATTTTTAAATTCAGCTTTTTTACCTTTATTCCATTGTTTTACAGGTCTGATAAATCCAACAACACGTGAGTAGATTTCGCAATCATCACCGCAAGTTGGGCATTTTTCGTGTTCGCCTGCTACATAACCATGATTAGGGCAAATACTGAATGTTGGAGAGAATGTGAAGTATGGAAGTTTATAGTTTTCACATACTTTTTTAACAAAGTTTTTCATTGTTTCGTTATTGTGACATCTTTCTCCAGCGAATACGTGAACTGTTGTACCGCCTGTATATTTTGTTTGTAAGTCATCTTGCATGTCAAGTAATTCAAATACGTCATCTGTATAGTTTACAGGTACGTGAGTTGAATTTGTATAGTAAGGTTCACCACCGTCGTTTGCTGTAATAATGTCTGGGTAAGTTTCTTTATCCAATTTAGCAAGTCTGTATGTTGTACCTTCCGCAGGTGTAGCTTCTAAGTTGTAGTTATTACCTGTTTCTTCTTGATATTTTGTGATTTCTGCTCTCATAAAGTCCATAACTCTGATAGCGAAATCGTGTCCTTTTTCAGTTGTAATGTTTTCACCAAACAAGTTTAAGCATGCTTCATTCATACCGATTAAGCCGATTGTTGAGAAGTGGTTTTTCCAATATTGCTTAAATCTTGCGTGAATATCTCTTAAATAGTATTTAGTATATGGATATAAGTTGTTTTCTGTGAATTTTTCAACTAATTTTCTCTTAATTTCTAAAGATTCTTTTGCCAACAACATTCTATCTGACAACATTTTGAAGAATTCTTCTTCATTCTTAGCTTGGTAACCGATTTTTGGTAAGTTGATTGTTACAACACCGATTGAACCTGTCAAAGGATTTGAACCAAACAAGCCACCACCACGATATGCCAATTGTCGGTTATCAATTCTTAAACGACAACACATTGAACGAGCATCTTCTGGGTTCAAGTCTGAGTTTACAAAGTTTGAGAAGTTTGGAATACCATATTTTGCTGTGATTTCCCATAAACCGTCTAAGTCTTTATTGTTCCAATCAAAGTCTTTTGTAATGTTGTATGTTGGGATTGGGAATGTGAATACACGTCCAGAAGCATCACCCTTCATCATTACATCAAAAAAGGCTTTGTTAATCATATTCATTTCTTCTTGGAAGTCGCCATAAGTTTCTTCCATAATTTCGCCACCAATGATTACACCTTGATCTTTGTAGTAGCTTGGTACTGTCAAGTCCATAGTGATATTAGAGAATGGAGTTTGGAAACCAACACGAGTTGGAACATTCATATTGAATACAAATTCTTGCATTGCTTGATGAACTTGATCATAGTTCAATTTGTCATATCTTACAAATGGAGCAAGCAATGTATCAAAGTTTGAAAATGCTTGAGCACCTGCTGCTTCACCTTGAAGTGTATACATAAAGTTTACGATTTGACCTAAAGCTGTTCTAAAGTGTTTTGCTGGAGCTGATTGAACTTTACCTTCAACACCTGTGAAACCTTCCATTAATAGGTCTTTTAAATCCCAACCTACGCAATATGAAGCTAAGATGTTCAAATCGTGAATGTGGATATCACCTTTTAAGTGAGCGTCTTTAATGTTATCTGGATAAATTTTGTTTAACCAATAGCTTTTTGAAATGTTTGAAGCGATATAGTTGTTCAAACCTTGAATTGAATAACCCATGTTTGAGTTTTCGTTAACTTTCCAGTCGATTTCTTTTAAGTAATCATCAGTCATATCAACTGAGGCATTATTAGCAAAATCTCTTAATTTTTTGTGTTGTTCTCTATACAAAATGTATGCTTTTGCAGTTTGTTTATATTCAGATGACAACAAAACTTGTTCAACAATATCTTGAATTTCTTCAATAGAAGGTGCTTTCAAGTTAGATTGTTTTTCTCTTACAAAGTTTTTGATAATTCCAATAACATTTCTTGTAAGTTGTTGAGCAGTTTTAGCGTCAAATTCTTTTGTAATGTTGGATGCTTTTTCAATGGCATCGGTAATTTTAGCTTCATCAAATTCTGCTAATTTGCCATCACGTTTAATAATTGTTTCCATTTTAATCTCCTAATCACTATGTAGTGTATAAATCTTTTTATTTGTTTTATAAGTATTTCGACTGTAATGGTTGTTGGATTTTGAAGGGTTTGCAACCATATATCCCGTACTTGTGTGTTCTATAATTGTAGCATATAGAACCTCAGGCATGGAAAATATTAATACATTTTAATATACTTTTCTTAATTAAGTTTGTTAAGAAGTCATATTTTATGTTCGGCTTGATTTAAAAGTGTTTTTAATTTAGAATGTATTTAAGTCGTACTCCACGGGGGTTTAGCGAACCTCTCGACCCGAGCGCTTTAGCGGGGTGCAGAGCCTACTGTGAGGGTTGTGTGAGTATTGATAAATTGTTTAATATCGTTGACGGGCTGAATTATGGTGGCGTAATCTGTCGAACCATGTCAGGGTGGAAACACAGCAGCATTAAGGCAATCTTTGCGGGTGCTATAACTTTAGTCAAGAGGTGTTAAGCAAGGAGTCAGTATTTGCTCAATTCGATAGGTAGTGGTACGACTTTTTTAATGTTTATTTTTTGTAAAAAGCGGGCGGATTGTGTTACAATCCGCCCGCTTAGTTATTAATTTATTGTTTGTTTAGTCATTTCTTCTATCGTATTCTTCTTTAATTTCTTTACGTTTAACTTTTTTTGTTGCTGTTCTTGGAAGTGCTTCTTTTGAAACAATAATTGAAGTTGGACGTTTGAAGTTTGAAAGACGTTTAGAAAGTTCTTTAACTTCCTTGATAATAACTTTTTCTAAATCATTATTATCTGGGTGAGCGTTGATTACATCTTCAGTTGGAACGATTTTAATTACAACATCTTCGCTACCGTCTTTTTGTCCGCCTTGACGTTTTGCACCAAATACACAAAGTTCTGCAAACATTGGGCTTTTTTCCATTACTGATTCTACTTCTTCCGGAAATACTTTCTTTCCTCCAGAAAGTACAATCATGTTTTTAATTCTACCTGTAATCCAGATATAACCATCGTTGTCTATTTTTGCGATATCACCTGTTCTTAACCAACCGTCTTCTGTCATAACGTCTTGTGTCATTTCAGGTTGACCATAGTAGCCCTTCATAATTGTAGGACCGTTAACTTGTAATTCGCCAGTTTCACTATCTACACGAACTTCAACATTTGGAATTGGTCTACCAACAGAACCAAATCTGTGGGCTGTTTTTGTGTTTACTGAAACAACAGGACTAGCTTCAGACAAGCCATAGCCTTCAAATACATCAATACCAATTGTTTGGAAGAAGTTACCTACATTCAAATCAAGAGGTGCACCACCTACAATAAAGCCTTCGAATTTACCACCCATGCTTCTGTGGAATGTTCTGAATAACATTCTTCTTACGCATTTTAATGGAATTAATTTAGCCAACTCATATTTTATATTGTAGAAGAATTTTCTTACAGGATTGTATTGATTTATTTTTGTTTCTAAACTTAATTTTAATAGTTTTAAAAACGCTGGAACTACAACCATGAAAGTGATTTTCTTTGATTGAATAATGTCAAATAAATCATTTGGTTTTAAACTCTTTGAGTAGTAAATTGTTGTACCTAAACTCAAGAAAGTTAAGTAACCAACAGCCAATTCAAACAAATGATTCATAGGCAAGATAGACAATAATCTATCGTTTTTTGTCAACGGGAAGCATTGAGAAACGCTATCCATTTGCGAAATCATATTTTTATAAGTGATTTCAACGCCTTTAGGTCTGCCTGTTGTGCCAGATGTGTAAATGATAAGAGCTGTCTTATTAAAACCTCTGTGTCTCCATTTTTTATCACTTGAAGTATCTTTTATTGTGTAAAGGCTTTCGTATTCCTTGTTAGCGCCTTTATCATCAATAATGATTATGCGTTCAATTGAAGGAATTTGTTCCTTCATTTTTATACCTGTTTCTAAGAAAGCACTTGAAACAAGTAAAACTCTTGGAGCACAATCACTTAAGATTGAGTTTAGTTCATATTGAGTAAGTTTGATATCAAGAGGAACAACTGTACCGCCAGCAATGATTATTGAGAAGAATGCTGCACTCCATTCAGGCATAGATTCTGATAAAAGAGCAATTTTGTCGCCTTTTTCAATACCTAAATCTATTAAGTAGCTGCCAAGTCTTCTTGCTAAGATGCTAATACCTTTAAATGTCAATTCATTAGCACCAATATTTGTTTTCATACCTAACGCAGTTTGTCCTGCAAGTTCGTTTGTTTTTTCTTCTAAGAATAGTAGTAAATTTCTATGCATCTTAATTCCTTTCCGTTCATTTATTATACAATAAATAATCCAAAATTCAACTTATACTAATTTAATCTAGAATTTAAAATCAAGTAATCTAGTTTTAAACTCTAGATGTAGTTTATCAGAAAATTTTTATTTTTGCAAGTCTTGTTTTTTATAATCCTTGAAACCTGTATAGGTGGCTAATTTTATCTGTTTTTAGATTTATTTATAATCACAAAAAATGAAAGGAGATAAAATGGAATTTAAAGGTAGTAAAACTGAAAAAAATTTAATGGATGCTTTTTCAGGTGAGTCAAAAGCTAGAAATATGTACACATATTTTGCGTCAAGAGCCAGAAAAGACGGTTATGAACAAATTGCGAGAATTTTTGAAGAAACGGGCAATAACGAAAAAGAACATGCAAAAATATGGTATAAATACTTAATTGGTGGAGCGATTCAAGATACAAAAACAAATTTAGAAACTTCAATAAAAAGCGAACATTACGAATGGACAGAAATGTATAAAAATTATGCTAAAGTTGCACGAGAAGAAGGATTTGAAGATATAGCTCAACATTTTGAAAGAGTTGCAACAGTTGAAAAATTTCACAATGAACGCTATGAAAAAGTCTTAAAAACAATGAATGACGGTGAAACCTTTAAACGTGATAAAAAAGTTATTTGGGAATGTGGAAACTGTGGTTATCACATTATTGGCGAAAAAGCACCAGAAATTTGTCCTTTATGTGAACATCCAAAAGCATACTTTTTCGATAAAGAAGAAATTCTTTAATGATTTGATTTTACAGGCATGCAACCTGAGTCGGCAGAGTCAATTTTGCCATCAAAATCGTTATCAATTCCATCAAAACAAGAACCAAGCGAGTCGTGAGATTCGCTTGCTGCATTTTTTGTCAGCCAAATATCTGGAATTTTTTGCCATAAATAATTGAAGAAATCTTTATAATATTTTGTTAAGTATGGATTTTCAATAATTAAAATATTTTCATCGTTTCGACTTTCGCCACTTTTTGAGAAGTTCATTGAGCCAATTATAAGATAATTATCATCAATAAGAATACTCTTTGCGTGCATTTTACCTGCGTAATTTTCGGTTTTAACTAAAATATTGTTTTTGCGCATAGTTTCGTGTGTTGTATGTTGATTTCTAGCATTTGTAGCATCAAGAATTATTCTAACATCGACACCTCTTAATTTTGCATTTATCAATGCTTGAGTAAATCGCTTATGCGTAATAACAAACGCTGGAACATAAATGTATTTATGAGCATTATTTATAAGTGGAATGATTTTGTCTGTAATTACTTTGTCAGTAGGAGAAAAGTAAACAGAAACAATAGATTCTCCAAGTAAAATGTTTTCTTTTTGTTCAATTTTCACTTTTTTACCGTGAAAATGATTATTATACATTTGTTCAAATTCTTGTTCATAAATTTGAGCAATTTCAGGTGAATTTATAAGTACTATGGCATTAGAATTAAATCCAGAAAGGTCGGTGAAACTAATGTTTGCAGAACCTGTTAAAACAGTCTTTTTATCAAAAATAAAGAACTTGTTGTGCATAATTGAACTTTGATATTGAGAATCTCCAGAATCACCTTTACTATCTGGAATTAGCTTTGCAAGCCTAAAGGTGTCAGGGTAGAAATTAGAACCTTGAGCGTTGACGTCATAAACCATTCTAACATTTACACCTCTTTGGATGGCGTGTTTTAGCGCATTTGTTACGTCAAGTACATCAGTGTAACCGTATAATGCCATATCAATATTTGAATTTGCACTATTAATTTGTTTGACTAGAGTTGTACAAAAATCTGTTGTACAACTTTTATGCGGTGTTAAATTTGTTGTTAAATCAGTCAAAAATAATTTTATATTGCCTTGAGATGTTTTAAAACTTTGAGATGTAATCTTTTTTATAATAGCTTTTTCTTGTGCATTTTTATCTTCTTTTTTAGGCGTTTTAGCTTTTTTTACTACATCTTCGCAGAATTTGCACGCTTTTGCAGTTTTAGAAATTTGACTTTTGGGTAATATTACGGCGTCATGTGCCATTTGACCGTATTTACAATTTAGACGATGATATTTATCACTCTTGTTGTTATAAATTTTTAATTGAGCTTTTTTTACTATTTCAACTTGTTTTTTGAATGCTTGTTCATTTACAGGTTTTCCGTTTTTTAGTGCATAAGCAGAAATGTTAATTAATTTTGAATAATCTTTTCCGTCAAAATGAATTTCAACTTCGCCATTTTCAAAAGTTTTCACTTGAACATGTTTGTGTTCGCCAAGAAGATTTTTAGCGTACGTTTCAGCAAAAAATCCCATAGCTAATGCGGTTTCTTCATCAATACCAATAGCATTAGCAAGTTCTTTTTGGGTGTCACTGACTTTAGATGAAAAACATTCAACATCTTTTATTGTTAAGGTTTCGTTACCATCAATTTTACCATTGTTGTTTAAATCCACAGCAACACTAGACGGCGAATACACTTTTAAAACTTTGTAAGAAGATTTTGTATATAAGTTAAAGCCGACAAATAAAATTAAGAGTAAAATTATAATTGATAAGCTAATAAGTTTTTTCATAATTGTTTTCAACTAACTCTCTGTATGTTGTAAATTCAAAGCCGTAGTTTTCGATTTTAAACTTCATATTTTGGTTTTGAATAATCTTGTATTCATCTACATGGCTAGGGTAAGGATGGAAAAGAGCTTCTACTACAATATCACTTTCATTTTTGAATACTTCTAGTCCCTGTTCAACGGTTTGATTATCCATCATTCCAGTATAGCTTACCCCAACAAGAAAGTCATTTGTTTTTAAGCCATAGTCTTCAACAACTTTTTTATTTAAAATTGAAAAACTGTCTAAAAGTAACACTTTTATTTGGTTTACAGGATATTTTAAATTAATATGTTTTGATATATTATTGGTCAAGTAAGGGCGCTCAAATTGTGTTCTAACGTATGGAATGCCATATTCTTTTGCAAGTTTGCAGGTTAGTTTAAAAATGTTTGGAATGCCGTGTGTATGTACGTGAGAATCTATATGCGAAACTTTTGTGCAAGAAATTATTTTTTCAATTTGTGAGCGAAATTCAATTTCTAACTGTTCCATAAACTTTTTATTAAAAGATTTTAATAAAAGTTGAATCCAGCCGTTATTAAAATTACCTTCTGAATCTGTTAATTCAGTTAGTGTTTCGTGTGGATTAAGAGCGTTTCCTTCAATGATATTAAGATGAACACCAACACATAGTTTTGGACATTCAGGCATAATCTCATTTACTGCAGAATAAAATGCTTCTCCATTTGCGCAAAGACTTGTAGAATGTAAAATTTCTGCATTGTAGCCCTCTACAATGGCACGGTTAATGTCATTAGAAAGACCAAAATCATCCGCATTTAAGATAAATTTTTTATTATTCATAAAAATTCCTTGCCCTTGCTACAAGATTATTATAATATAAAAACAGAAAAGTTAGTAAAAAGGAAACATAATGGAAAAACCTACTTTAGCAATAACAGTTCCTTGTTTTAATGAAGAATTGTGTGTGGAAAGCACCGTAAAGAGCTTGTTTGAAGTTATTAATGATTTAATTAAAAAGGATAAAATTAAAGACGATAGCTTTGTGTATTTGATTGATGATGGTTCAAAAGACAGAACTTGGGAACTGATTTGTAAAATGCACGGGGAAAATCCTCTTGTAAAAGGTTTGAAGTTTGTTAGAAATTATGGTAATCAAAAGGCTCATATTGCAGGTCTTTTAGGTGTAAGAGACTTAGGTTGTGATTGTTGTGTTTCAATTGATGCAGACTTACAACAAGACCAATGGGCAATCGAAAAATTTGTAGATGAATATATGAATGGCGCAGATATTGTTTCTGGGATTAGAAATAGCCGTGATACAGATACTTTCTGGAAAAAAACAACAGCAATTTGTTTTTACAAAATAATGAATTTGCTAGGTGTAAATATTCCAATGAATCATTCTGATTATAGATTGGTAAGTCGAAGGGCATTGAATATTCTTGCTGAATATCCAGAGAAACAAATATTTTTACGAGGTTTCTTCAATGAAATAGGACTAAAAACAGCTATTGTCCATTTTGACGTAAAACCTAGAAAAGCTGGTGAATCTAAATTCAATTATATGACTTTATTGGGGCTTGCACTAAATGGCATTACTTCATTTAGTATTATGCCACTTAGACTAATTGCTGTACTAGGCTTTTTAATGGCATTATTTTCAATTGGTTTAGGTGTTGAAGTAATTTACGAAAAACTGATACTTGATAACACACCAAGTGGTTGGGCAACAATTGTAGTCTTACTTTCCTTTTTTGGCGGTTTGCAATTATTCTGTATGGGAATTATCGGCGAATACTTAGGACAAGTATATAGAGAAGTTAAATCTAGACCAAGATATATTAAAGATATTGAGCTAAAATAGCTTCAAATCAGGACTTTTGAACAGAGTGTTAACTTTTGTAAACTTCATGTTTTTCCAAAAGGCAATTTTTTGAGAAAAAAATACTTTATATAAGCACGAGGTATATTACACACACAAAGGAGATATTTACAATGGCTAAAGTTTTAATTTCAATGCCTGAACAATTTTTAGATCAAATAGATGCAGTAGCTGGTAACGAAAACAGAACACGTTCTGAACTTATCCGTGAAGCACTTAGAACATATATTCACAGAAATACTAAATACAACGCTCAAGCAGCTAATAAAAACGCTGAAATTTTAGAAGCATTATTAGACTAATTTTAGTCGGCTTTTAGGTCAACAAATTTGTCAACGAATTTGACGATTCTCATGAATTCTTGAAGGAGTTAACAAAATAAGCAAGATTTTGATTACAAGCACGTAGCTTGATAAAACATTATAGGGAAAAAAGGAATAAGGAAAGTACGAAAGTACAAAAGTACAAAGTGTAAGTTAAAAATTTAGGTAGAAATAATTTTAAAGCGGTCATAAAGACCGCTTTTTATTTTGCATATTTTGTTTATTTTTAATGTTCTTAGTTAAGCATCTCTGCGAGAATTTTTAACTTGCTCCATTAATTCAACAAATTCTTTTTCATCTAAAGTTTCCATTTCAAGAAGTTTGTGAGAAATTGTGTCTAACATATCTCTGTTTTCTTCTAGTAATGTTTTAGCTAATTCATATTGTTCAGTTACTATTCTTTGAACTTCTTCATCAATAGCAGCTGCAATTTCTTCAGAGTAATCTCTTTGGTGTCCGAAATCACGTCCCATAAATACGTGGTCTTCGCTCTTTCCGTAAGCTAAGTTGCCTAGACGTTCGCTCATGCCGTATTTTGTAACCATTGAGCGAGCCATTTGAGTTACTTTTTCTAAATCGTTAGATGCGCCTGTTGTAATAAATTCTTTACCATAAATGATTTCTTCAGCAACTCTGCCACCTAAAGTCATTGCAATTTTGTCCAGCAATTGAACTTTCTTTAATGTTAAATGGTCTTTTTCTGGAAGTACCATTGTAACTCCTAAAGCCATACCACGAGGTATAATTGAAACTTTGTGTAATGGATCACAATTTTTAAGAAGTTTTGCAAGTAATGCGTGTCCAACTTCGTGATAAGCTGTATTTTCTTTTTCTTCGTCAGAGATAATACGGCTTTTCTTTTCAGGACCAGCCATAACTTTGTCGATAGCTTCTTCTAAATCGTCCATGTAAATTCTAGTTTTGTTATGACGAGCGGCAAGTAATGCAGCTTCGTTTAATAGATTTTGTAAATCTGCACCTGTAAATCCTGGAGTACGTTTTGCCAAAACTTTTAAATCAACTTCTTCCGCCAAAGGCTTGTTTTTAGCGTGAACCTTTAAGATTTGTTCTCTGCCTAAAATATCAGGTCTGTTGATAACTATTTGTCTGTCAAATCTTCCAGGTCTAAGTAAAGCATTGTCTAAAATGTCAGGTCTGTTAGTTGCAGCAATTACAATAATGTTTGTTGTTTCATCAAAACCGTCCATTTCAACAAGTAATTGGTTCAAAGTTTGTTCACGTTCATCATGTCCACCGCCTAAACCTGCACCACGTTGGCGACCAACAGCATCAATCTCGTCAATAAAAATAATGCAAGGTTGATGTTTTTTAGCTTGGTCAAACAAATCTCTAACACGGCTTGCACCGACACCAACGAACATTTCTACGAAATCAGAACCAGAGATAGAGAAGAAAGGAACACCAGCTTCACCCGCAACAGCTTTTGCCATTAAGGTTTTACCAGTACCTGGAGAACCAACTAAAAGTACGCCTTTTGGAATTTTAGCGCCAAGTTTTAAGTATTTTTCTCCATTTTTAAGAAAATCAACGATTTCTTCTAATTCTTTCTTTTCTTCGTCGATACCAGCAACATCTTTGAACATAACTTTAACTTTGTTATCTAAAAGCATTTTTGCTCTGCTTTTGCCAAAAGACATTGCTTGAGAACCGCCAGCTTGAAGTCCTCTAGCCATTATGATTAAGAAAATGATGATGAAGATAGGTAGAGCTAAAGAGCCTAGAATGTGCATAAATTGTGCTGATTCACTAGGCTTGCTAACTGCAATTTCAACATCAGCATCTTCAAGTTTTTTCATTAAAGTTGGGTCGTTAGGTGTAAGCACCTTGTATTGAAGTGTCGCAACAGATTGTTGCATACCGTATAGCATTGGCAAGTCTTTTTTTACTTGTTTTTTAGGTTGAACTTTAGGGATAGCGATTAAGAAATCTTTGTCCATTTCGACCGACTTAATATCTCCTGCAGAAAGTTTTTGTAAGAAGTTAGTGTATGTTAATTCTTCGGTTGTGGTAGAAGGTCCAGCAAAAAGCATTGAAATAAATGCAAGAACCATTATGCCAAGAATAATGTACATACCCATTGATTGACTTTTGTTCATTTTAATTCCTCTTTTGTGATAATACTTCAATGATATAACAATAATTAATATAAGGCAAGTTGTTTTGTGTATTAATATAAATTTATATTTTAATTTTTAAGGCTAGCATAATTTATATTAATAGTGTATAATGATAGATAATATAAACTGGAGTAAATGTGCACATAAGAGAACTATTACATAAGACAACTGCATTTACGTTGGCGGAAATGATGGTTATATTGACTGTCATGAGTGTTGTTATGGCTGCGACAATGCCGATTATTACTGCTCCGGATAGCGCAATGTTGGGCGGTACCGTTAGTGGTGATAACCTATGGACAAAGGGTAACAATTTTAAGAGTATTTCTACGGCTAACTTTGTGGCAGTAGGAATGGCGCCGGATGTAAACACGCCATCAACAGGCACAGCCGGTTTATTTATCAATAATAAGGCGGATGAATCGAGTCCGTCACAAATTCTTTTTACAGTTTCGCCTGACGGAAAAACGGTTTATAATGCAGGTCGTTTGTATTTAGGTTCTATGGATACCTATAATGTAGCCATTGGTGCTAATGCATTGACAGAAACAAAGCTCGAAATACCTGCTGCAGTTTATAATGACTATAAAAATGTAGCTATTGGTGACTGGGCAATGAGGAGAGGTTCTACATCCGGTAGGGTAGGTTCTGTTGCAATTGGTTCAATGGCATCTTATGGTTCATCTCCATACAATTCTGTTGCAATTGGATATGCGGCTTTAGCAGTAGGAAGCACTCAAAACAATGATAATAATGTTGGTATTGGGTACATGGCAGGCTATGATGGAAGCCCTAGTCATCCGCTAAATAGGACTGTTGATATAGGTTATTTGGCGGGATATAACACATCGTCTTATGGATATCGTGAAAATTTAACCAATATAGGTTATCAAGCGGGAGCTATGTCAGAAGCAAGACATGCTGTTAATATTGGTTACTTAGCCGGTTTTGGCAATCATCCAACGGACACTGGTAGTAATCAGGTTTTAGGTGCTGTAAATATAGGTACAAATGCTGGTGCAATGCCTCTTGCGGAGTATGATAACACTTCAAATGACCGTTCAGCAAACTACCATGTTGCAATGGGTGACCATGCGTTGTATGCTCCAATGGCATCGGTTGATGAGGTTGTGGCTATTGGCTCATATGCAGGCTATAATCTTAGAGGTGATACAAAAGGTGCTGTGTTTATTGGAAATAAAGCAGGTTATCGAATTCAACAAGGAAATATTAGAAATTATGAATTGGTTTCTATAGGTTCTTATGCTAATTACAATGGTGTTGGAACTACAGTTGCAATAGGTTACAAGGCTGGTTCTACAAAAGGTGCAATATCAAATTATGCAGGAAGTGGAAGATCCCAAACTCAGAATGATAAAAAAATGAATGAGATTGCAATCGGTCATAAAGCTGGGGCTTCTTCTGTTAATAGCAGGTTAAATTCTTATGGAAATATCGCTATAGGACACAATGCTCTAGAAGAAACGAACGATAATAATGCTGTTATTAAAAGTATTTGTATTGGATATGGTTCGTGTGCTCCGAATACTAAGGCTGTATACAGTATACTGTTAGGACAATATGCATCTGCTAACCCAAATACAGGAAGTAACAATAAATATCCTATGTTTAGTGTTATTTCTCCAACTTGGTATACTAAGGCATCCTATTTGGGGTTAGATGGAATACATCGTAATCCTAAAGGTGGAACTGTTGTTTTATTTGATAATTCTTCATCAAATAGACTTTTAAAATACAGAAGCAGTGATGCAAATAATTACAGTCAAATGATAATTGCAGAAACAAGCTTACTTAATTCTCCTATTGGTAATGATAATGATTATAATGATTCTTCTGTTATTATTTTAGATGCAACAAATATTTATGGTCCAACGTCAAAACCAACTGGATATACCTCAAGTGATAAAACGTTGAAAGAAAATGTAAAACCTTTAAAATATTCATTGGCGGAAATAAATCGATTAAATGTATATGAATATAGTTATCAAGACGAACCAGATGTTCGTCGTATAGGTGTAATAGCTCAAGAATTAAAAAAAGTTATTCCAGAAGCCGTAGATATATCTAAAAAAGAATCTTTTACAATTAATCCTGACTGGGTATTTTACACTATGTTTAATGCAGTAAAAGAATTGGATAAGACAGTAGAATCTTGCAAATCAAGTTTGTTGGCATATGCTAAAGAATATCAATCATTGTCTATCAAAATGAAATCTTTAGAAAAAGAACAAAAACAACTGGAAAAAGAAAGAAAATCATTAGAAAAACAGATAAATAAAGCGTATAGAAAAGCAGAAAAAATGGAGAAAAGTGCATAGATGAAATTCAAGTTTAAAAACTTAATAGCATTCACACTTTCAGAGATGATGATTGTACTTTTAATCGTCAGCGTAATTTCTGCTGCAACAATTCCAACAATTACGCAACAAAAACAAAAACCATACAATGTTACAGAAAACAATTCAACCTCAACAAATGATATATGGAAATATGATAAATTTTCAGGTATTACAGTTAGTGATTCTTTGAGTGATAGCGACCAAAAAGTTGTTATTGGTACTGATACAAAGAGTTATACAGCATCACAAATAGATGATTATAAAACAGCGTTTGACGGTACAAGACCGGCATTGGTTATTCAAAAAAATCAAGGAACTTTAGCTAAAAACGCAGATAGAGGTCAAATGATACTTTATGACAGAGGCAAATATGTTGGTTCTGTTGGTTTGGATGCTTCAGATAACATAATGATTGGTGCAAATGCTTTAACTCATAGTACAGATGTTGGTTCAAAAAATATAGCTGTAGGTTATTATGCCGGAAATGGAAATTTAATTGGTGCCATTTCAAGTATTATGATAGGTGAAAAAGCTATGTCTAGTAATATACCTGTTATAACTAGAGCTATTGCAATCGGTAGATATGCAGCATATGGTAGTAGTTATGAATTAGAAAGCGTAAACATTGGTGAATGTGCCGGTTCAAATGTTTGTTATGGCCCTGTGAAATATGCAAATGCTGCTCCTACATATAATGGTGTTCAACAAAAATATAATATAGCAATTGGCTCAATGGCGGGTAGATTAGGTTATAGACCTTTGTCTGCATTTGCAGCAATAAAGAACATTAGTATTGGTTATTATTCAGGTAACTACGGATATGGACAAGCAGGTAATAATGGGCGTGATATGCAGATGGAAAATATTTCTATTGGTACATATTCAGGTCTTAATAATGCCTATTCTAATACTGTTAATATTGGTGTTTTTGCGGGAGGCAGATCATCTAACAACAAAAATGATTATCATGAAATTAAAGAAAGTAATATTAATATAGGTCATTATGCAGGTGCAAATAATGATAGTGATTCATTGACGTATAATTCTGCATTAATTTCATCAGAAGGTCAAAATGTAAAAATTGGTAATTACGCTGGAGTTAATAATTTTGGCTTATCAAGGAGCGTAACTATAGGCTCATTTGCAGGTTTTGGTGCGAGAGGATCCTATTTTAAAAACGGTGGAACATTAGGGGCTTCTACAGTAACAGCAATTGGATATTATGCAATGTATGGTGCATCATCTTCTAATGCAGTTGCGATTGGTGCTTACGCAGGTGCTTTTTCTGCAAGCTCGGATGCAATTATGATTGGCAAAAAAGCAGGTTATAATAATAATGGCGTGAATAATATTCTTATAGGGCAATATGCAGCTGCAGGAACATCATTAAGTAATTCAATTGCAATAGGATTTGAAGCGGGAAAACTGTCCGGCGGAAGTAATAATGTATTTATAGGCTATGGCGCAGGACATTTTGGTTCAAATCGTGTAACAGGAAGCAATAAGTATATCTTACTTCCTTATTCTTCAAGTACTTTTCAATCAGACACAGGCTATAGATTTAATCTTTCATCAACAAGACCTCAAATGATTATAGGTCCTGGACATGGTGCTCCCGGAGGTGCTTCTTTCAATAATACAATACTTTTGTTATATGCTAATAAAGTCTATGCACGCCAAACTTCAATGACATTATTCTCTTCTGATAGAAGAGCAAAAGAAAATATCATAAAGGCAAAATATGGTATAAATGAAATTCGTAAAATAAATACTTACACATTTAATTTTAAATCTGATAAAACAAAAAATGTGCAAGTAGGTCTTATTGCTCAAGAAGTTCAAAAATATATTCCAGAAGCAGTAAAAGAAAATATTTATACAGGAAAACTTATGATAGATTTTGATTGGATTTTATTTCCGGTAGCAAATGCAATCAAAGATGTTGATAAAACTCTTACTCAAATGAACAAAGATTTAATTGCACAAGCAAAACAACTTGTTTCTCTTGAAAAACATGTTGACAAACTTGAAAGTAAAGTAAGAACAACATTTGAAAAGCAAGAAAAGATGCAATACAAGTTGAATGATACAAAAGATATATTAAATAAAATGGAGAATAAGTAAAGTTAATGAAGAAAAAGACAATCAAAAACTACATAGCCTTTACTTTAACCGAAATGACAATGGTACTTTTGATTATGAGTATTATTGCTGCAGTTTCGGCTCCACTTGTAAAACACGCAGTTTCTGACGTTGTTAGTTCTTCTGTCGCTGAATCAACAGGAATATGGCGAAAAATATCTAGCTTGTCGGGTATTTTTTATTCAAGTGTTGGAAACGGCATAGTCTCAATTGGTACAATTCCTGGGGCTGAACCAATTAATTATGGTTTTCCAGCTATGATTATTCAATCTAATGGCGGTGATAAAACTAACTTAGTTTCTCAATTAGGTTTTTATAGTACAAGTATATCAAACTCTCAAAGAATGTCTTTTGATAGATATAATAACATTGCAATTGGTAGAAATATAAAGTCAAATTCTAATTCTGATTCTCTATCTTATGGAAAAATTACAATAGGTTCAAATATTGGTAATGAAAAACAATTAGGTTCAAATCAAGCAATATTAATGGGTAGTACTTCTCTTAATACTGTTTATGCATCTGTAAATCATTCAATATTAATTGGTAATTATGTTGCAAATCAACAACAAACAGGTCCAATTGGAATCGAAGAGAAGAATATAGATGATACAATAAATATTGGTTCATATTTATCTACGCTTTTTGCGGAAAATATTGCTTATGGTTATTCTTCCATTAATATTGGTAACGAAACAGCACGATATACTACAAAAAATATATATAATGTAAATATCGGATACCTTGCTGCATATCAGTGTGAGGAGTCAGAAAATAATGTTAATATAGGTTCATTTGCAGGAAGTACTCTAAGTGGTTCTACTGGGAATAATTCCAAAAGTATTAACATTGGAAAATATGCAGGAGCATTTAAGACTCAATATGGGGTTTATGCGGGACTAAGCTATTCTAACGTTTTTGTAGGACAGTTTGCAGGTTCTTATTTAACTAAAGCGTATAAAACAAACATAATTCCAAAATCAGATAGCTATTTAAGAAGAAATAATATTGCTATTGGTTTAGGCTCACTTGCCTCTACGTGGAAATATGATCATTTGGAAGCTTTGGATTTAATGAATAATACTTGTGACGATGCTGTTATAACAAAAATGTGTGGAGAAGACAAAGCTTTTGTGTCAACGAAGGCGATGGCAAACGATATAGCAATAGGTGCTTTTGCCGGCAATAATATTCACATAATGGGTTATCAATATTCAAATACTGTAAACAATCATAATATAATTCTTATAGGTGCTTATGCAGGTGCAAAATCTGTACCTTTTAATAATTATATGCATGCAATTCCCCTTTCACCTGGTACACCCGCAGCTGCTGATAATAATACAACATATAAGGGTACTATTGCCATAGGACCTTTTGCGAGTTTTTCTGCTGGAAGGGCAAGAGATAATGATTCTTACAAAAGCTCTGTAGATGGTTTTACTAACTCTATTTCAATAGGTAACTATGCAGGATATGAAAGTATTCAACAAGGGCAAATAGCTATCGGTAATTATGCAGGTGCTGTTTCAGGGGAAATAGTTAATGGTAGAGATGCATCTGCAGCAAACTCTAAGATTTTTATAGGTAATTTTGCCGGATATGAATCTAATGGTAGTGCTATAGGCATTGGAAATTATGCTTGTTCAAGACTCGAAGGTTTCAATAACATGTGTTTTGGTAATTTTACTTATGCAATGTCGTTGAAAGATGGATATGATATGAATACAGTCTGGTGGGCGTATGATAGACCTTTTTATCGTACCACTGCTGTGTTTTATGCCGGTGCCGGAGTTGGTCAACAAAGTGATTTAATTTTAGCTACAAAAAAGATTTATACAAGAGATGGAACATTTTTAAGTGTTACTTCTGATGCTCGTTCAAAACGAAAAATATCTTTAGCACCTTACGGTATAAAAGATTTCAGAAAATTTAATATTTACAACTTTACTTTAAAGTCTGACAAAGAACACGAAAAACATATCGGGGTTATCGCTCAAGAATACAGAAAAGCCTTCCCTCTAGGATTAGACAAAAACGGAAAATACTATTCTGTAAAACTTGATTGGCTTTACTATTCTATGATTAACGCTGTCAAAGATTTAGACAAACTTATTCAAGAATTCCAAGTCAAATTTGACGAATATATCAACAACTTTGAATCTATAAAGGCTAGAATTGATGTTCTTGAAAAAGCTGTGGCTCAAGAAAAAGCCAACAATGAAAATATGCGCAAACAATTAGAACAAGTTAATGCAAAATTAAATGCGAAGAAGTAAGATTCTTTAGAGTTCCTAAAACAAGTTTATGTTGGCAAATTTAAAAACTTTTTTAACATTTGGGGGTTGACAGTCTAAGCCCGATTACCAGACCTTTTGCCAGATTGTTTTTTAAATTGTAAAATTTTGTTAAGCATATTTTTAGTCATTTTTTTATATTAATTGACTATAATATTTGATGTGTTACGATTTACTAGCATGCATTTGATTTTATATTTTATACAAATAGCCCAAATGTAAAGAAAAATTAAGACGTACGTACACAATAGAATAAAGAACGAGGTTAATTTAATGTCGACTCAATTTGCTAAAAGAAAAACACCAATGGGTATTCCGGCAACTAATCTGGATTATTTACCCGACTTAATTGAAGTGCAAAAAAAATCGTTTGAATGGTTTTTAAAGGAAGGTTTGAAGGAAGAATTACTTGCTTTCTCTCCTATTAAAGACTATACAGGAAGATTAGAATTACACTTCTTACCAAACTACACATTTGATAATGCTAAATACACTATCGAAGAAGCTAGAATCCACGATGCGACTTACGCTAAGCAATTACGTGTTATGGTTAGACTTGTAAACCGTGATTCTGGTGAAATTAAAGAACAAGAAGTTTATATCGGTGATATACCGACTATGACTGACAAAGGTACTTTCATTGTTAACGGTGCTGAACGTGTTATCGTTTCTCAAATCGTTCGTTCTCCTGGTGTTTACTTCAAACGTGAAGTTTCTCCAACTGGTAAACGTTTATACAATGCAACTGTTATTCCAAACCGTGGTGCTTGGATTAAAATTGAAACTGATTCTAACGATTTAGTTTATGTAAAAATCGACAAGAACAGAAAAATCCTAGCTACAACTTTATTGAAAGCTATGGGCTTGTCAGTTGCAGAAATGGAAGCTTCTTTCACTCACTTTGAATTCTTGAAAAAGACTTTAGAAAAAGATACTGCTGAAACTACTGATGATGCTTTAATTGATGTTTACAAAAAACTTAGACCTGGTGATCCTGCATCAGCTCAAGGTGGACGTCAAATTATTGAAGCTCGTTTCTTTGATGAAAAGAAATATGATATCGGTCGTGTAGGTCGTTATAAATTAAATAAAAAATTGAACTTGAATATTGCTGCTTCTCAAAGAACTTTAACTATTCAAGATATCGTTGCTTCTATCGAATACTTAATCAACTTAACTTATGATGAAGGTACAGTTGATGATATCGACCACTTAGGTAACAGACGTGTCCGTTCAGTTGGCGAATTGTTACAAAATCAATTTAGAGTTGGTTTAAGCCGTATTGAACGTATCGTTAAAGAAAGAATGACACTACAAGATAGTGAAACTCTTACTCCATTGAACTTGTTAAACACAAAACCATTGGTTGCAGCGTTAAAAGAATTCTTTGGAAGTTCTCAATTATCTCAATTTATGGACCAAATCAATCCATTAGCTGAATTAACTCACAAAAGACGTATTTCAGCTTTAGGACCTGGTGGTTTGATGAGAGAACGTGCTGGTTTCGCAGTTCGTGATATTCACCCATCTCACTACGGTCGTATTTGTCCGATTGAAACTCCTGAAGGTCCAAACGCAGGTTTGATTGGTTCTTTAGCTACTCACGCAAAAGTAAATGATTACGGTTTTATTGAATCTCCATTCTTTGTTGTTAAAGATGGAAAGGTTACTGATGAAGTAGTTTATATGACTGCAGACGAAGATGAAAACTATCGTTGTGCTCCTGCTGACGTTGAACTTAATGAAGATAGAACATTCAAAAATGCTCAAGTTCCAGTTCGTTACAGATCTGAATTTGTAATGAGTGAATCTTCAAAAGTTGACTACGTTGGTGTTTGCCCAATTCAAATTATCTCTGTTGCGACATCAGTTATTCCATTTATTGAACACGATGATGCCAACCGTGCATTGATGGGTTCTAACATGCAACGTCAATCAGTTCCTCTTTTAATTACAGAAAGACCAAGAGTTGCAACAGGTATGGAAGCTAGAGCTGCTAAAGACTCTGGTATGTTGATTGTTTCTGAATACGACGGTGTCGTTGAAAGAGTAGTCGGCGAAGAAATTACAATAAGAGACACAGAAGGTATTCCACACGTATACCAATTAATGAAATATGTAAGAAGTAACCAAGATACTTGTATTAACCAAAAGCCAATTGTTAGAGAAGGCGACAAGGTTAAAGCAGGCGATGTAATCGCAGACGGTGCATCTACTTGTGGTGGTGAACTTTCATTAGGTAAAAATGTTTTAATCGCTTATATGCCTTGGGAAGGTTACAACTTCGAAGATGCTATTCTTCTTTCAGAAAGATGTGTTCACGATGACATCTTTACTTCAGTTCACATTGAAAAATTAGAAATTGATGCAAGACAAACAAAACTTGGACCAGAAGAAATTACTCGTGAAATTCCAAATGTTTCAGAAGAATCTTTGAGACACTTAGATGAACGTGGTATTGTTCGTATCGGTGCAAGAGTTTATGCAGATGATATTTTGGTTGGTAAAGTTACACCAAAAGGTGAATCTGAACATCCACCAGAAGAAAAATTATTAAGAGCAATCTTTGCAGAAAAAGCAAGAGATGTAAAAGATAACTCATTAAGAGTTCCTCACGGCGAAGGCGGTAGAGTTCTTGATGTTAAGGTATTTGACAGAGAAAAAGGTGATGAATTACCACCTGGAGCAAACACAGTTATCAGAGTTTACATTGCTCAAAAACGTAAAGTATCAGTAGGTGACAAACTTTCAGGTCGTCACGGTAACAAGGGTATCGTATCAAGAATTCTTGCAAAAGAAGATATGCCATTCTTACCAGACGGTACTCCAGTAGATGTTGTATTGAACCCTCTAGGTGTTCCTTCTCGTATGAACGTAGGTCAAACTTATGAACACTTATTAGGTTTAGCATCTTACTTGACTAAAGACTACTACGCAGCTCCATCATTTGATGAAAGATATGGTAAAAACATGTCTGAAAAAGTAACAAAAGAAGAATTGTTACGTGGTATCAAAGAAACTGGTTGTGATTGGGTAGGAGAAGACGGTAAAGTTCGCTTAATTGACGGTAGAACTGGTGAACCATTCGATGAACCAGTTGCAGTTGGTTTAACTTACTTCTTGAAACTTGTTCACTTAGTAGATGATAAAATTCACGCTCGTTCAACAGGTCCTTACTCATTAGTAACTCAACAACCTTTGGGTGGTAAGGCTCAATTCGGTGGACAAAGATTCGGTGAAATGGAAGTTTGGGCTCTTGAAGCTTATGGTGCAGCCTATGTTCTTCAAGAAATGCTTACTATTAAATCCGATGATGTTAACGGACGTAACAGAGCGTACGAAGCAATTGTTAAAGGTGATAACATTCCAAGACCTGGTATTCCAGAATCATTCAAAGTACTTGTAAGAGAATTACAAAGTATCGGTTTGGATATTACGGTAGCTAAGAAAGACGGTATTGAAGTTGACTTAATGAGCGATATGGACGACTTGAGAAAAGCTGCTCCAAAACGCACATTATCAGACATTGATTCAGAATTGTTGAATATCAACTTCTTTGAAACACCAACAACTTTCGGAGATATATAAAATCCGAACCAACGTAATTAGACAATAAACTCAACAAAAGGAGAAATTATAAATGTCAACAAGTATTGATTATTTTGACTATATACGAATTAGTATTGCGTCACCAGAAAGAATTTTAAAATGGTCTTATGGTGAAGTTACTAAACCGGAAACAATTAACTACCGTACATTAAAACCAGAACGTGACGGTCTATTTTGCGAAAGAATCTTTGGACCTACAAAAGACTGGGAATGTTATTGCGGTAAATACAAAAGAGTAAGACACAAAGGTATCATTTGTGAACGATGCGGTGTTGAAGTTACAGATTCAAAAGTGCGTCGTCACAGAATGGGACACATTAAACTTGCAGCTCCTGTTTCTCACATCTGGTTCTTGAAAGGTATTCCATCTTACCTTGGCTTACTTTTAGATATGACTCTTAAAGATTTAGAACAAGTAATTTATTTTAACAGCTATGTTGTTATTGACCCAGCTGATTCTGAGTTCAAAAAATTACAACTTCTAAACGAAGAAGAATATGAAGATTACATCATGGAACATGAAGATTCTGAATTAAAAGTTGGAATCGGTGCTGAAGCAATCAAAGAATTGTTAGGCGAAATTGATGTGAAAGGCTTGGCTGAAGAAATTAGAAATGAATTGGCCGGCGGTGTAAACTCAGTTCAAAGAAAAGGTAAATTAATCAAACGTCTAAGATTATTAGATTCATTAATTTCAAGTGAAACAGACCCAACATGGATGATTATGGATGTATTACCTGTAACTCCACCAGATTTAAGACCTATGGTTCAATTGGACGGTGGTCGTTTCGCAACTTCTGACTTGAACGACTTATACAGACGTGTAATTAACAGAAACAACCGTTTACAAAGATTGTTAGAAATGGGCGCACCTGAAATTATTGTAAGAAACGAAAAACGTATGTTACAAGAAGCAGTAGACGCATTAATTGATAACGGTCGTCGTGGTAGAACAGTTGTTGGTCCAAACAACAGACCATTGAAATCATTATCTAATATTATTGAAGGTAAACAAGGTCGTTTCCGTCAAAACTTATTAGGTAAACGTGTTGACTACTCAGGTCGTTCAGTAATCGTAGTTGGTCCTTCATTAGAATTGAACCAATGTGGTTTACCAAAAGAAATGGCAATTGAATTATTCAAACCATTTGTTGTTAATAAATTGATTGAACGTGGTTATGTTCAAAATATTAAATCTGCCAAAAAGAAAATCGAACGATCTGAAGCTATCGTTTGGGATATTTTAGAAGAGGTAATTGACGGACACCCTGTAATGTTAAACCGTGCCCCTACTCTTCACAGATTAGGTATTCAAGCATTTGAACCAAAACTTGTTGAAGGTCGTGCAATTCAATTACACCCTCTTGTATGTACAGCATTTAACGCCGATTTCGACGGTGACCAAATGGCTGTTCACGTACCATTGAGTATTGAAGCACAAACTGAAGCTAGAATGTTAATGTTAGCAACTAACAACATATTAGCTCCTGCGACAGGTAAACCTATTATTACACCATCTCAAGATATGGTTATGGGTATGTATTATTTAACTCTTATTAAAGATGAAAATATGGTACCTTCAAAATATTTCTACAACTTCCAAGATGCTATTGCTGCTTTAGAAGCAAATGTTATCGACTTACACGACAAAATCTATGTAAGAGATGAACACGGCAAACGTATCGAAACTACAGCAGGTAGAATTATTTTCAATGAAGCAGTAAGAAACGCAGTTTTATAATTAATAAAGGTAAATAAAAAAATGACAAATATGTATACAACACAAAAGAAAACAGTAGATTTCATTAATAAACAAATGGATAAAGGTGCATTGAAAAATTTACTTGCACAAATCTATCTTGAATTTGGTGGTGCAAAAACAGCAACATTGGCTAACACATTGAAAAACTTGGGTTACCATTATGCTACAAAATCAGGCGTAACAATTTCAATTTCAGATTTGTCTGTTCCACCTATTAAACAACAATTATTGAAAGAAGCTGATGAAGAAATCGAAAAATCAACAAAAAGATACTTAAAAGGTGAAATCACAGAAGTAGAAAGATATACAAAGGTTATTGATACTTGGTCTGAAACAACAGCTAAGTTGACAGAACAAGTAGTTAAAAACTTTGATAGATTGAACCCTGTTTACATGATGGCGTTCTCAGGTGCCAGAGGTAACTTGTCACAAGTATCACAATTGGTTGGTATGCGTGGTTTGATGGCTGATGCGCAAGGTCAAATCATCGACTTACCTATCCGTTCAAACTTTAAAGAAGGTCTATCAGTTACTGAATACATCATTTCATCATATGGTGCTCGTAAAGGTTTGGTAGATACAGCGTTAAAAACAGCCGACTCTGGTTACTTAACAAGACGTTTGGTTGACGTTGCTCAAGATGTTATTATTCGTGATCACGATTGTCACGGTAAAAAACATATCAAATTAAGAGGTATTTATGATGGTGATACTTGTATCGTTCCATTATTAGATAGATTATTAGGTAGAACAATTGCACAAGATATCGTTGATGCTGATGGTAAAGTTGTTGTTGAAAACAATACAACTTTAGATAGAAAAGACATCAAGAAAATTCAACGTTTAGACGAAAAAATCTGGGCTGAAATTGAAAAAGAAGGTTTAGATGTTCGTTCTGGTTTAACTTGTGAATTAGAATATGGTGTTTGCCAAAAATGTTACGGTTGGGCAATGACAACTCAAAAATTAGTTGATGTTGGTGAATCAATTGGTATTATTGCAGCTCAATCAATTGGTGAACCTGGTACACAGTTAACAATGAGAACATTCCACACTGGTGGTGTATTCAAAGGTTCTGGTGCTATGAAATATGTTAAAGCAGATGAAGCCGGTGAAGTTGTAACAGAATTAAAAGGTAAAACTCAAGAAGAAAGAACTCGTCATGGTGATGTTGTTCAAAAGTCAATGTTAGAATTTGATATTGAAATAAAAGGTGCTAAATCATCTAAAAAATATCATATTCCAACAGGCGCAAGAATTATGGTTCAAAAAGGTGATAAAGTTGCAAAAGATGACAACATCGCAATTTACGAACCTGTATCACAAGGTGACGGTTCTCGTTTAACTGAAAAAGCTACTAAGGATATCACTTCTGATTTATCAGGTGAAGTTGTATACCAAGGCTTTACAGCTGATGAAAAGAAAGATAGACAAGGTAACATTTCTAGAACTGCTAACAAGAGCGGTGTTGTTTGGGTTCTTGGTGGTGATGTTTATAACTTACCAGGTGGTTCAAAAGTTCAAGTTAAAGACGGTCAAGCTATTAAAGAAGGTGAAAAACTTGCTGAAACTTCAACAATCTGCGAACACGGTGGTGAAGTTAGAGTTGGCGAAGACTTAGTTATTGAAGAAGTTAAATTTGAAGGTAAAAAAATCAAGAAGATTGTTTCAGGTAAAGAATTAACAATCGTAATTGCATCAATTATGCCATCAAATGCTTCATTTGAACAAACTAAAAAAGAACAAATTTGGACAGTTGATAAAACTGGCGAAAAATATATTGTTAAATCTCCTGTTGATACAACAGTTGAAAATGGTATGATTATTGCTGAGTTAATAAGTGAAGATTGTTCAGTAACTTCATCAGGTGAAATTAAATACGTAGATGTTGAAGTTGATGAAAATCAAATCATCACAAAAGCTGGTAACTTAGTATTTATTCCAGAAGAAGTTCATCAATTAAATAAAGAATCAACTTTAAAAATGGTTGAATCAGGTACTCACGTTACAGCTGGTACAGAAATTGTAAAAGACGTATATTGTCATTTAGACGGTATAGTTGAAATAAAAGAATACAATGATGTAATCCATGAAGTAACAATTCGACCAGGTGAAATTCACCAATTGGCAAATGTTTCAGAATTGAAAGTTGAAGAAGGCGAAGTTATCAAGAAAGGTACTTTAATTGCTGAAGGTATTAAAGCTAAAGAAACTTCAATTGTAACAATTATGGACTCAGAAATGGATGATTTGGACATTGAAGACTTAGATGAAGAAATTGATACAACAATGAATCTTGAGGAAGATAACATTGCAAATCAACCAATTCAAATCTTAGTAAGACCTGTTCAAGTTATTAAAATTCAACCAAAAGACGTATCAATAAACTTTGATTCAACAGATGAATTAATTGGTATAGTTCCTGTAACTCAATTACAATACAAAGACGGCGCTAGAGTTCGAAACTTAGATGGTGCAACTCTAGTTAGAACAAGTTTAGTTCTTCAAATGCAAGGTTACCTATCACACTTAAAAGGTATGGTAGAACTTAACGAAAAAGGAGAATTAAAAATTGTTGTTCTTGATAAGTTAATTGTTCGTCGTGAACTTGAAGGTAATTCTAAATTAAATGATTCATTACAAACAGAACTATTAGTTAAGAATGGCGAAACAATTGATCCAAAAACACCTGTTGCTAAAACTTGTGTATTAGCATTAAATGACGGTGTTGCTTCAATTAAGAACGAAAGTGAAGATGCGAGAAGATTGTTATTAGTTTGCGATAGCTATGAAGAAAAAGTTAAAATAAAAGCTAAAGCTGTTGTAAAAGCTGGTCAATTTATTAAACAAGATGACTTGTTAACTGAAGATGAAGCAGATAGAGCTCCTGTTTCAGGTCAAGTGGTAAGTGCTACAAAATCTGAAATAGTAATCAGAGCGGGTCGTCCTTACTTAATTAGTCCAGGTACAATGCTTCAAGTAGCTCAAGGCTCTTTGGTATTACGTGGTGATATGCTTGTTACATTGGTATATGAAAGACAAAAAACAGGTGATATCGTTCAAGGTCTTCCAAAAGTAGAAGAATTACTTGAAGGTAGAAAACCAAAAGATTGTGCTATTTTAGCAGAATACGATGGTACCCTAATCATCGAAGAAGATGAAGCTGGTGGTTTACCAAAATTATACTTGGAATCTGAAGAAGGTGACAAAACTGAAATCAAATATCCAATTGACTTGAAACCAATCGGTACAAGCGGTAATAAAATTAAGAAAGGTCAACCTTTAACAACAGGTTCATTAAATCCTCATGACGTTATGAGATTATGTGGTCCTGAAGTAGCACAACAATACTTAGTAGATGAAGTACAACGAGTATACCGTTCTCAAGGTGTAGAAATTGCAGATAAACACGTTGAAATTATCGTTCGTCAAATGACTAAGAAAGTTAAAATTGTTGATGCTGGTGATACAAACTTATTACCAGGAGAATTGGTTGAAGTTCAATTATTTGAAAAAGAAAATGAGGCAGTTCAAGCTAACGGCGGTCAAGTAGCAACTTGTGAATACATGTTGCTAGGTATTACAAAAGCATCATTGAACACTGAATCATTTATTTCAGCAGCTTCATTCCAAGAAACAACAAGAATCCTTACAGAAGCAGCAGTTGATGGTAAGAAAGACTTATTGAGAGGTTTGAAAGAAAACGTTATCATTGGTCGTCTAATTCCAGCGGGTACTGGTTTCTATCACTTAACTCACGCTAATGAAGAAAAAGATAAGGAAGCTCAAAGACGTGCAGCTCAAAGAAATCAAGCTAGAAAACCTTCTGCAATCTTAGAAGAAATTGAAGGTATGTTTGGTGCTCCAGAGTTCTCTGTTGATGATGATACAATCGGTTAATCCGAAATGATAAATTAAAAAATAAGGCGGTTTGAGTTTACTCAAACCGCCTTATTTTTACAAAAAAGAGGAATTATAAAAATAATTCCTCTTTAAATTAAACTCCTGAACCTTTAATTTCTATCTTTTTAAGCCTTTGTTCAATCTTTCTATACCATTTTAATGGTTGTTGAAACAAAGTTTCGTAAGCATCTAACTTGCCTTCTGCAATTTCTTTAAATTGGTTGTCACAAGCCTTAGTCATTTCGCTTTCAAGATAGTGAGTGTATTCTTTTCTATCGACTTTTGCATCTTCCAAAACGATTGGGTCGTTGAATTCTACTAAAACTTCTGGTCTGTCTGCACGTAGAAACATATAATTTACAGCAACAGGTACCAAGTTTACTTTGCCATATTTCTTAACTGCATTTTGCGCAATATAAGTTAGACCTGTTTGAAAATTAATAGGTCTATAATTTGGTGGCATAATAATTCCTTGTGGAAATATATACAAAAAGTTGTTTAAATCGCCAATAGTTTCAACAGAGAATTTTAGAGCTGCCATTGAGGCTTGAGGTGATTTTTTGTTTACAGAAAATGCTCCAGCACGTCTTAAAAGTGGAAAACGGTTTAATTCTTCAACCATAATTCTAATTTTTTTGTGGAAGATTCTTGTGCAAAGATTGTAACCTACAATACCGTCCCACCAATTTGAGTGTGGGGCAAAAAGAATTGTTGGAACAGAAGTATCTCTGTGAAAGACCTTTTCTGCGCCTTTGTATCTAAGTGCGAAAAATCGGTTTTGTAACATACCTCTGAAAAATAGGTCTGCAATTATAGTCCAAAATTTTGAGTCTGTGTTTGCAGGACTAAATTTTTCTTCTTTGTTTCTTAATTTTGTAGGTGGTATTTTTGAATACAAATTTTCCATAGTACTATTTTATAATATTTTCAGGGATTTGAAACCATATAAAAAGTGTAAATTTAAAAAATCTTAATACATGAATTGACGATATTTAATTTTTATCATAGCATGTGAGCAGAGGAAATGAAGTGAATATCTTCAGCTGTGACGCAGCCGTAAAAGCCGGAATGCTCCAGAAAGATTGGAAGATCTTTCATCTTAACTTATCGCCGAGCTTCGACTCAAAGTGAAGGCTTAATTAATAACAACTATCATAAAGAATTGATTAATTACCCGCACCCCAAGAACGTGGATAAGTTTTGAAACGCACCCTAATGTTACGAAACAAAATAGAGGAAGTAAGTAAACATGGCAGTAACTGCTGTACAAAATAATAGTAAGGTAGGTGGAGGATTATGTCCTCATGGATTACCCCCTAGTGCTTGTCCAATTTGTTCAGGAGGAATGGGTGGTGCATCACAAAAGCGTGCAGATCATACAGCAAAACCAGGGGAAATGAGTTGGAATGAATGTGCTGCAATTGGTGCAATGATGAGGGCTCAAAAACTTGCAAAACAAAGAAATATCCAAGCAAATGAAAATCGGCTTATGCAAATAGCAAAGTTTGAAAGTCAAATGATGAATGTTTCTCAAAAACTTGCTAATTTAGCAGCAATAATTTCAAAAAATACTCCCTCAATTATAGCAAAACCTGTTAATTTTGTATTAAACAAGATAGCTTCGCCACTTGTAAATATGGCAAAAAATATCCCTGTGAATATTATGAAAGCAATGGATAACTTGAAACAAAAGTTTGTTGATATTCAAGATAAATTAAATGCGATGTTTGGAGAGATGAAAAATTCAGTTGAAAAGAAAATTTCTGATACTCTCGCAAATTTCAAGAAAAAGTTCAAAATGATACTTGAGGTAGAGGAAACTTCTCAAACAGATGACGAAGATAAAAAGGTTGAGGAAGATAAACGAGCATTTGAGGTTAAAACTTTTATTAACGATTTATATAACAAAATAACTAAAACGACACAATCTTATGTTGAACACAGAAAAGAACAATTAGAAAAAGAAAAGGATAAATAAACTTGGTACAAGTTGATAAAATTACAAACAATTTAGCAAAACTTTATTTAGTAGACTCAATGGGTTATAAAAAGCCTCAAATGCCTGTTAAAGGTAGACCTTATTGCGTATTTGATAACAATAAAGTTGATGTTTTTGTTAAAAATAGAGAAAGAGCTATTCCGAAATTAACGGATATGCTTGTTAATGCAAAGACAGAAGATGAAATTGTAGAAGGTTTATTTATTGCTGACCAAATGGCAGAAGCAAAAGTTAAAGGTATTGGAAACCTTTATTATCAAGGATTTTCCAGATTTAATAACTCTCGCTCTGCAAATGTGCAAACTTTTTTAGCCGGAGTCTATAGAAAAACACTTAATCCAGATGCATTTGCGCCATTAGTAAATATGTTAATGCAAAATATAAAAGAACCACCTAAGGCTAATTTTGATCCAAATGAGGAAATCGGTGGTGCGATTTTAGAATATACTCGTGAAGCATTTAAAGATTCAAGAAAAAATAATAGTAAGAAAATATAAGGAAAAGGAAAGAAAAATGAGATTATACGCAATCACAAATCCAATTAAAAGAGTAATTTTTAAAGGTGTTGAACAACCTCAAAAAACATCGGTTACTCCTGTTTCAAAAATTTCAGAAGGTTTAAATCAACCAACAAAAGATGAATTTGTAAAAACTTCTGCGCTTGAAGAAGAAAAACCTTTTGAATTACCAAAGGACAAAGAATTTAAAAAGCCAAGAATGGCTACAAAAGAAAAACCTTATTGTGAATTTGATAATGAAAAGGTTGATTTATTTGTAAACGCAAAAGAAAAAGCTATTCCTGCAGTAACAAAAATGTTAAACGAAGCAAAAACAGAAGATGAAATATGTGAAGGTTTATATATTGCAGATAGAATGATAGCAAATGGTACAAAAGGTATGGATAAAATGTACTATGGAACTTTTTCAAAATTCAATGAAGACCGTTCTCCAAATGTTCAATCGTTGTTATCAGGTGTTTATAGAAGAATTTTAGTACCTGATGCTTTTGGTCCATTAATCAAAATGTTGGTTCAAAATATTATGGTTCCACCAAAAGATGCACCTTTTGATCCAAATGAAGCAATTGGCGGTTCAATTCTAGAACATATTAAAGCTCCAGAAATTCACCCACTATAAGTAAACATATATATTATAAAAAAGGTAGGTTTTAAAACCTACCTTTTTTGTTATTCATTATTTGATGTTAGCATTTCAATATTTTTTTGAACATTTTTGAAATTGTAATCAATGCTTTCAATTTCTCTATACAATTCAAGCGCTTTTTCTTTATTACCTTGACTTTCTAATATTAAGGCAAGTTGATATTTAGCGTCTAAGTGTTGAGGTTCTAGTTCTAAAATCTTTTCTAAAGTATGAATTTCACTTGCTTTATCATGTTGACCATCATACAACATTGCAAGTTTGAAGTAAGCAGTTGTATTGTTTTCATCAACATTAATTGCGGCAAGTAATGAATCTTTTTGTTCAAATGTATTGCCAATTGATTGGTAACAATCTGCAATAGCCATATAGTATTTAGGTTCATTAGCATTGATACTAATAGCTTTTTTCAATTGAATTATAGCTTCATTAAAGTTTTTTATTTCGTAGTTTACCAAACCTAATTCATAATAAATTTCCGGATTTGCATTATCGTATTGAATTGCAATAGTAAAAGTTTTAAAACATTCATTTAATTCTCGTTTTTCAAATAGATATCTTGCCCATTTTGCAAAAACATTACTCATTTCAGTATGAACAGACTTAACTTCTAGTGGATTAACTAAATCAACAATTTGTTTATACAACTCAATTGCAGCGATAAAGTTATTTTTGTTTAAGTAAGTATCAATTAATAATTTTTTAACTTCTATGTTTTCATTATTCTTTTCAGAAAGCTCATTAAGCATTTCTAGCCCTTCTTGCTCTTTACCGCTAGAAATTAAAATTTTTGCAATGTAAGTTTTTGTTTTTAACTTGTCTGAGAAAGGGTGTTCTAAAAGTCGCTTTGCATATTCCATGGTTTTGTCAATGTTTTTAGTTAAATAATACAAGTTAACTAAATTATTAAGTATCCATAAGCTCAAGCTATTGTTTTCGTTCACAGCCAATAAGTTTTCGCAAGTTTCAATTGCGCTTTCATAGTTTTGAACTTTGATATATAGCTCAATAAGTTTTTTATTTGTTTCTGTATCTTCTGGATAAATCTCAAGAATTTCATTCAATTCATCAAATGCTTCTGGATAATTTTCCATTTCAATATATAAATTTGCAAGTGTTGTTTTAATTTGCAAAAGCTCACCGTTATTTTCAGTTAAACTTTCTAGATGCTTTAATGCCTTTATTGCAGATGTTTTTTGACCTGATTCAACATATAGTTCGCTCAATTCTTGAGATGCGGACATATTATCTGGGGCATGTTTTATGATTTCTTGTAATTCAGCAATAGCTTTTGTTGGTTGATTTACCTTTTTGTAGCATCTAGCTAAAAGTAAACGAGCATCACTATTATTTTCATCTTTTGTAAGAATAGTTAAGGCTTCTTTTACTGCATCATATACACTATCTTCATTGTACAAAGCCTTTGCAAGAATAAGTCTTAGTTCATGATGTTCTGGTTTGATTTCTAAATATTTATAAGCTAATTTTTCAACCAGTTTGTATTTCTTTTGTTTAAATAGAATTTTAGCATGTTCAACAATTCCTTTTGGTGTTACCTGCAATTCTTTCTTTTTAGGACTTGATGATTCTAAAAGGATAGCATATATCATATAAATTAACGCCAAAGCGGAAATTAGTGCAATTAAAAATACTAATAAGTTTGTTGACATAAGAACCTTTTTCTTTTACCTGTAAATAACCTTATACTATTTATACTATGTTACTATGTTTTTGTAAAAAATTTATACTATCTCTAGAGTATATTTTTGAATAATCCTTTACTTTTAAGTAAAAATTATTATAGTAAAAGTATATGCGAAACAAATTACTATGTCTATTATCTATATTCATGATTTTTTCATCTCTTGCATTTGCTGATGAGGTGTCAGGGACTTCTGCGTCTTGGAGTGAAATTTCTGGCGCAGAGAATGCTTGGGACGGTCAAAAAATGATTACCAACAAAGAGTATGAACAAGTTGTAAAGGCTTTAGAAGAAAAGAAAAATGCTAAAAAAATAAGAGCGCAAAAAAAAGCTGGCGACCCTTTGATGAAAAATGGTAACGGTGAAATGGATTTTTTAAGTAATTTTCAAGAACAATATCCATTGTTAAATTTAACAGTACCTGTAGTTACACCATCTGGTGAAATTCCTGTTGGTCATTATAAAGTTGTTGGTACAAAAAATAATGGAAAAGTTATTATAAATTTATGCCAAGCGTACAATGTTGTTGGTAAAATACCAGCAACAGAGACAGAAGAAGATTTTGATGCAAACGAAATTAACTTTGTTAAATTAGAGCCTATAAACGATAATACTTTAAAATTAATGTATGGTTCTATGAATTTTAATGCGTATGCATATATTAAATATGAAAATCCATAAAATGGGTTATAAAAAAAATATTACTTTTATGTTAGTTTAGAATAGTGAAACGAATTATTTATATAGTAATATTTATATTAATTGTCTTGCTATGCCTAAAACTTTGTATTAGACAAGATCTTCCGACTGAAGATGTTTATAAGCATGATGTAATTAAAGATAGTGGAATTGTGAATTATCCAAAAGATCCTATTAATGTTGTTTTAATGGGTAAAGATTATTTGCAATCTCAAGCTCCTATTGGTAAATATGGTGGTGAATTAATTAGTTCAACAATAGGTGAAGGTCCAAAAACTTTTAATCCGTTTACGTCAAAAGATTCAACATCTTCTTCAATGGCTGGATTAATGTTCGACGGGTTATTTACAACTGACCCTAAAAACGGTAGAGTTATTCCAAAACTTGCAAAATCTTACGAAACAAAAGATGGAATGACATATATTGTAAAATTAAGGCATGGAGCTATTTGGTCAGACGGTTTTCCAATTACTGCTGATGATGTTGTATTTACGTGGAAAGATATAATTTTAGCAGGTCTTGGTAATACTTCAATACGAGATATGGTAATAATTGACGGTAAATTACCGCAAGTGTATAAAGTTGATGATTATACGGTTAAATTTGTTGTTTCAAAACCCTTTTCACCGTTTTTGAGACTTTTATCAACTCAAATTGCGCCAAAACATATTTTTGCACCTGTTGTAAAACAAGGTCAAAAAGCATTTGATAGTTTTTATTCTACAAATACAAATCCAAGCGATTTTGTAACCAGTGGTCCGTTTAAATTAAAAGAATATAAGGCTGCTCAAAGGGTTGTTTTTGTTCGTAATCCAGATTATTACATGATAAATAAACAAAATAAAAAGTTACCATATTTAGATAAAGTTGTTTATTTAATTGTAGGTGACTTGAATAATGAAATATTAAAATTTGAAGCAAAAGAAATTGATGTAATTGGTTTAAGAGGTTCAAATGTAGCTCCTTATAAATCAAAAGAAGCAAAATCAGATTATAGAATTTATAATATTGGACCTGATACTGGTACAATGTTTTTAGTTTTAAATTTGAATAAACGAAAAAGTTTAGATACGAATTACTATGTGCAACCAGAAAAACAGTTCTGGTTTAATGATAAAAACTTTAGAACAGCAATTGATTATGCTATTGATAGAAAAAGTATGGTTCAAAATATTGCAAACGGACTTGCAAAGCCATTGTTTACTGCAGAAAGTTTAAATTCTATTTTTCTAAATAAAAATATTAAAGGTCACGACAGAGATTTAAATAAATCAAGGTCATTACTAAAAGCTAGCGGTTTTCATATAGGTAAGAATAATAAATTATATGACAAATTCAATAATCGTGTAGAATTTGATTTGTTGACAAACGCAGGTAATACTGAACGAGAAGCTCTTGGTGTAATGATAAAACAAGACCTTGAAGATTTGGGTATGCGTGTAAATTATAAACCAATAGAGTTTAATTCACTTGTAAATAAAATGACAACAACTCTAGATTGGGATATGATAATTATGGGGCTTACAGGTTCTCCGTTAGAGCCTCATGATGGCAAAAATGTTTGGTATTCAAACGGATCATTGCACTTGTTTAATCAAAGAACAGGTAATGAAACAGTAGATGACAGGTTAGAATTTGAAAAAAAATTAGACGAAATCTTTGATAAGGCTGCACTAGAAACTGATTTTAATAAACGAAAAATTTTATATGACGAATACCAACAAATAATTTATGATGAAAAACCTATAATTTATTTGTATTCACCTGTAAGAATTGTTGCAATTAGAAAGAAATTTAAAAATATATTTCCGTCTCCACTTGCAGGTGTGACTTACAATATTGAAGAAATTTATGAGGACAAAAAGTAATGCAGATATTATTTTATATACTAAAAAGAATATTGCAGACAATTCCATTATTGATTTTGGTGTCAATGATAAGTTTTTTCATTATTAGATTAAGCCCTGTTGACCCATTGGCGGAATTGAAATTAAATCCTTCAATATCAAAAGCTACATTACACGCAGAAAGAGAACGATTAGGTTTAAATAAACCACTTCCTGTACAATATTTGTTGTGGGCAAAATCTTTTGTAAAAGGCGATTTGGGAGTAACAACAACAGGTGAAAAAGTTTCGGTAAAATTAATGGAGCGTATTCCAAATACATTGCTATTAACTTTAGTTGTAATTTTCTTAACTTGGTCTGTTGGTGTACCTTTAGGTATTCTTGCTGCAGTAAATTGGAAAACGCCATTTGATAGATTTTTAACCTTTATAACGAGTATTGGAATGGCAATACCGTCGTTCTTCTTTGCAATTTTATTACTTATTTTTGCAGTAAAGACAGGCTGGTTTCCTGTTGGTGGCTTAACTTCTTACAACTTTGATGATATGAATTTATTGCATCAAATTTTAGACATTGCTCATCATTTATGCTTACCTGTATTAGTATTGTTTACAATATCATTGGCAGGTTTGCAACGTCAAATGAGAGCGAACTTGTTAGATGTTTTAGATAGTGATTACGTAAAATTTGCAAGAGCAAAAGGTTTGAGCGAATTTAAAGTAATTTTTAAACACGCATTAAGAAATGCCGTTAATCCAATGATTACATTGTTAGGCTTTGAGTTTTCAGGACTTTTATCTGGTGCTGCACTTACGGAATATGTTTTCCAATATCCTGGATTAGGTCGTTTGATTTTAGAAGCTGTATTGAAATCTGATATAAATTTGGTAATGGCATCATTAATGATTGGTGCAATAATGCTTGTTATTGGCAATTTGATTGCAGATATTCTGTTAATATTAACTGACCCTCGAATTAGGGCAAAGGCTTAGGGGAACAGGCATGTTTAAAGAAATTATCAAAGGAATTTATAGAGACAAATTTGCAAGGATTGCCTTTTTAGTATTGGCATTTATCTATTTTTGCCTATTTTTTGCAGATATAATTGCACCTTACACAAAGGATTATACGGATAGACAATTGTCTTATGTTCCACCTTCACCTGTTTTCACGATTGATGAAAAAGGCAAATTCTCTCGTCCATACACATACAATTACAAGCGAGAATATGATGCAGAATTAATGCAAACAGTTTTTAAATTAGATAGAAGCAAAAAATATTATCTAAAATTCTTTGCAAGAGGTGAAGAATATGATTTTTTAGGTGCAATTTCAATGGATAGACACCTTGTAACAGTTGATTCTGATGGAAGGTTATATTTACTTGGTGGTGATATAAACGGAAGAGATGTATTTTCACGCCTATTATTTGGTGGTAGAATTTCAATGACCATCGGATTTTTAGCCTTGTTAGTATTATTTCCAATAGGTTTACTATATGGTGGTATTTCAGGATATTTTGGCGGAATTACAGATACCTTAATGATGAGATTAGCTGAAGCGGTAATGTCTATACCGAGTTTTTACCTGTTAATAATTTTGGCTGCAATATTACCGTCAAATATGACAAGCACTCAGCGTTTGATTTTGATTGTTGTAATTCTTGCTTTAATTGGTTGGGCAGGATTTGCTAGAGTAGTTAGAGGTATGGTTTTATCAATTAAAAATCAAGAATTTGTACAGTCTGCAAAAATGATAGGTGCATCAAATTTGAGAATTATTATTAGAGAAATTCTTCCTCAAACAACAAGTTACGTAATTGTTGCAATGACCTTGTCTGTACCTTCTTACATACTTTCTGAAAGTGGCTTGAGTTTCTTGGGGTTAGGTATTCAACAACCAGATGCAAGTTGGGGAAATATGTTAAAAGAGGCTCAAGAGTATATGAACATTCTTTATAGACCTTGGTTATTGACACCTGGTTTTTTAATTTTTGTTGCGGTATTATCATTTAATTTAATAGGTGATACAATAAGAGATGTACTTGATCCAAAAAGTAGAATGAGATAGGTGAAAATGATTTTAGATTATTTTATAAGTTTAGTTGTAGCGATAGCTTTAGGTTTTGCGCTGGGTTTAGAAAGAGAACTCACTAATAAAAATGCAGGCTTACGTACACACATTTTTGTATGTTTAGGTTCTTGTATTTTTACACTCCTTTCAATTCACGGATTTCCGACTTATGCGACAGGTGATAATATTATCATAGACCAAGCGACAGGAGTAAGAGATACAGCTCGTATTGCAGCTCAAATTGTTACAGGTATCGGTTTTATTGGTGCTGGTGCAGTAATGAGAAATGGTTCATCAGTTTATGGTATTACAACAGCTGCAACATTATGGCTAGCTGCAGGTATTGGTATGGCTTGTGGTGCAAATGAATATGGTATAGCTATTGTTGCAACATGCTTAAGTTTATTAGTATTAATTGGTGTTAAAGAGTTGGAGATAAATTTTATCTCTAAAGTAAAAAGAATAAATAAACGCTTAAGATTATCTATTCGTTGTGCAAAGTGCGATGTAAACGATATTCAAAATTATATTATAAATGAATTTCCATATATTAATGAAATAAAGTATGTTGATTCAGATGGTGGGAATTCAGCAAAAATTGTTGCATTTATGAATGTAAGATGTAATAATCCAATACAATCATTATATAAAGATGTAGAAAAAATTAAAGGTATAACTTCTATTTCAATAAGAGAGGCAGATGAATAGTCAATCAACAAAAGCTAAATCTACCCAAAAGAAAGTTAATCCATTTTTTGAAGGTGACAAATGGGATTATTTGAAAACCTTTTTAACCACATTATTTATTGTGGTCATGTTTGGTATTTTTAATATTTTTTATATGATTCACAATATTTTTAACGATAATGTGAAAAGTAAATATAACGTAGATGCAGCCTTTGAATCATATTTGGTAGATGTTTTAATTGACCAAAACATAGATTTATCAAAAAGATATCCTAAAAATTATGCAACAAATATGCGTTTAGGCATTTTATTTAGCTACAAACGTGATTATACAAATGCAGAAAAAGAATTTAAAAATTCCGTTGAAAAAGCTGCGGCTTATGATTATACTCCAAGTTATCAGTTGGCAAAGTTATATGTAAAAATTAATCGTCTCCAAGATGCTCAAGATATTATGGATAACATTGGTGAACGTCCGAATAAACGTTTGATAAATTTTAAAGGAGATATTTATTTTAAATTGGGTGAAGCCTACTATAATCAGGGTTATTATGCCCTTTCTATGATGAAATACGAAAAATCAATGTCGTATTATCAAATTATTAGCAAAAAAATGTTGAAAGAAACAAAAGTTGCATACATAAATTCTTGCATTGCGCTTGCTGATGGCTATGTTCAAGTCGGAAAAATTGATGATGCAATTTTAACTTTAGAAAGGGCTTATGAACTTGATCCTAAAAATATTACATTAAACTACAAGTTAGGTCTGTTATATTCTGACAATGATATCAAGAAGGCATACAAGTTACTTTCTTTTGTAAATAAAGAAAATCCAGAAATTATGAACTATGATTTGTATTTTGATTTAATAAACCGTTTAGCGGATTTTGAAGCTGAGAATGGAAAACCGACAGAGGCGGAATTGTTTAGAAAAAAAGCTCTGCAATATCAGAAATTTGTTAAAAATAATTTGCTTTATGACAAGGATTTATTCTTTGATGTGATGAAATTAGATGTAAATACTGATATTGCGGCACAAGAACATATTATTAATTTACAATTTAGGTTGCAAAATAATTCTAGTTTAGATATTGGAAATTTGTACGTAAAAGCTGTATTTAAAGATGGTGATAAAATTATTCAAACATCTACTCAACAACTTTATGATGAAACGAGGGTATTTAAAGCTGGCGCAACAACTCCGCCAATTTCAATAAGTGCATCAGAACCTTATGACAAAAATTACAAACCAGAAATGGATTGGAAAATTCAAGTTTATGCATACAAATATCCAAAATATAGTGTTTTAATTTTTGAAAAATTACTTAAAAAGCCTAGTTTAAGTCTTTAAAAATTTCCATTTGACAATTTTTGCAATCAAATTTTAGTTTGTAGCGTTGATTTTTTTCATCAATTAGGAACAAATTAATAGGCTTTTTGCATAAATTAAATGCGTATTTTAAGCAATGTTTTGTTGTCATTAAAGGTTTATCTTTTGTTGAACCTCCACTTTCTAGGGAGTTTTCTGTAATTTTGCAATTACATTTTTCATAAAATCTTTTTGCTAAATTGTTATGAACATTTGCTCTAAAATCCATTTCTTTTTTAGGGAAATTAGTGTATTTTAAAGGCTTTTGTTCAAGTTTTGGGTAATTTTTTAAACGCTCGTGCATTAATTTATCGAATAAATTACGTCTCAAGTTGTTAATTTGAGAAATTGTCAAAAATGGGAGATTTGTTGTGTTTATTGCGATTTTTTCGCAGAAAAAATCGCTCTCGCCTGTTTTTTGAAGTTGGCGATTTAATGTTTCTTTCATTTTTTCTTGATTTTTGGCTAATTCTTCCGAATTTATAAAAATAGAAATTTTGTTATTGTCTTCATCAATTGCTTCAATGTTGTTGTCAGAAATATTGATATTTACGGCAATTTGACGTTTTGTTCTAGAGTTTTTTAATTGTTTTTCAAATTCAACGTCAGAATTTCTATAAACTATTAAACCTTCTTTAATTCCAAGCATTTTGTTCGGATAAATTTTGTCACCCTCAATTTTGTTAACTAAGCAGCCTGTACCGTTGAAATATAGACCATCTTGAGCGTGTAGGTTGTTGTTTTTTATGACAAAATAATTTTTCCCAACATATTCAATAGTACCAATTTTTTCTCCAATTGATTTTGGAGTGTCAAAATTAAATATTTTTTGACGACCTTCTAAAAAGTAGTCAGTAAAACCTCTATTAAAGGATTTTGAAACATTAGGCTTGAAATCTAAAAATATCCTGCCAGAAGATGTTTTTTCTCCAATTTTATCAAGTTTTTGACGATAAAATGCTACAATATTTTTGATGTAATTTTCATCTTTCAAACGTCCTTCTATTTTGAATGAAGATACACCAATTTTTGCAAGTTTATCAATGTGTTCAGAAGCATTAAAATCTTTTAAACTTAGTAAATGTTTGTCCTTTGCTAAGATATTTCCTTTGTCATCAACAAGGGTATATTTTTTTCTGCAAGGTTGTGCGCATTCACCTCTATTTGCAGAACGTCCGCCTATAGAATGGCTTAAATAGCATTGTCCACTGTAACTTACGCATAATGCGCCATGTACGAAGGTCTCAATTTCACAAGTTGTGTTTTTACAAATATCTTCAATTTCTTTTAAAGACATTTCTCGAGCTAAAATAACTCGTTCAATACCAAGTTTATTAAAGAATTGTACTTTTTCTAAAGTTCTATTGTCACACTGCGTGCTTGCATAAAGCTGAATTGGTGGTAGTTTTCCTTCTAGTGCAAGTTCAAAAATCCCCATATCTTGAACAATTATGCCATCAACATTGATTTTGTATAACGCCTCAATTAATTTTTGAGCTTCTAGAATTTCATAATCGTCTAAAATGGTGTTGATAGTGCAATAAATGCGGACATAAAACTTATGCGCATATTCAACAACTTCTTGAATATCTTTTAAACTGTTTCCCGCAGATGAACGTGCCCCAAAAGATTTAGCACCAATGTAAATTGCATCAGCACCATAATTTATGGCACTAATCGCACATTCTTTATTTTGAGCAGGAGCAAGTAATTCAAGTTTCATTATAATGTACTTTCAAAATATTTAATAGTCTTCATTAAACCAGATTCTAGTTTGATTGTCGGTTCATAATTTAATTCTTTTCTTGCTAAAGTTAAATCTGGACGTCGTTTTACAGGGTCATCAGAAGGTAATGCTTTGTAAATAATTTTAGAATTAGAATTTGTAAGTTTGATAATTTGTTCAGCAAGTTCCTTGATTGTAAATTCACCGTCATTGCCAACATTAACAGGGCCGTGAAAATTTTCCTTGTTCATTAATGCAATCATTCCTCTAACTAAGTCATCAACATAACAGAAAGAACGAGTTTGCGAACCGTCGCCGTAGATTGTTATGTCTTGATTTTTTAGAGCTTGAATGATGAAGTTAGATACAACCCTTCCGTCATTTTCAGCCATTCTTGGACCGTAGGTATTAAAAATACGAATAATTTTAATATCAACGTTATGTTGACGGTGGTAATCCATCATTAAAGTTTCAGCAACACGTTTACCCTCATCATAACAACTTCTTATACCAATAGGGTTAACATTTCCCCAATATTCTTCTTTTTGAGGGTGCATTAATGGGTCGCCGTAAACTTCACTTGTTGAGGCTTGTAATATTTTTGCTTTAGTTCGTTTGGCAATACCAAGCATATTAGTTACACCCAAAACGCTAGTTTTAATTGTTTTGATTGCGTTAAATTGATAATGTATAGGGCTTGCAGGACAAGCTAGGTTGTAGATTTCATCGGCTTCAAGTCTAATTGGTTCAATGATATCGTGTCTAATTAATTCAAAGTGTTTGTCACCAATAAGGTGTTCAACATTCTTTTTAGAACCTGTAAAAAAGTTATCTAAACAAGTAACATAGTTACCTTGTTCAATTAATTTTTCGCAAAGGTGAGACCCAATAAAACCTGCACCACCTGTAACTAAGATTGTTTTTGACATAAATTTAACCTCGTATTTAGATTTTATCATAAATAAATAAGGAATAAATATATTTTATCGGTTATTTGTTTGATGTGATTTGTAAAAAAAACAGATACTATCGTTATATTAATTTGAAGGTTAAAAATAAATATGAACAGAGTTGCTATATTTGCACATTATGACAAAAAAAATATAATTGACGATTATGTAATTTTTTATATACAAGAATTAAAAAAAATCGCTAATGAGGTTATTTTTGTTTCTTGTTGCGATTTACCCAAAGAGGAGTTGGATAAGTTAGATTGCTACAAGATAGCTCAAAAACATGAAGAATATGATTTTGGCTCTTATAAACGAGGGTTTGATTTTGCTGAAGAGAAAAAAATGTTGAATAATTGTGACGAATTAATCTTTGCAAACGATAGTTGTTATGGACCATTTAAATCTTTAGAAAAGATTTTTAATCAGATGTCTGTAAAAGACTGTGATTTTTGGGGCTTAACTAAAAATCGAATTGGGTTTAAAATGTTGAAAAATGGTAAGGTAAAAGATATCTATTGCCCTCATATTCAGTCTTATTTTTTTGTTTTAAGACCTCAAATTTTTAATTCAGAAGTCTTTAAGAATTTTATAAATTCAATCGAATACCAAAAAAATAAAAATGAGGTTATTTTGAAATATGAAATTGGACTTACAAAAACGCTTGAAAACGCTGGATTTAAGTCGGATTTTGCGATAAAGGATTTTTATAAATCAAATAATCCGATAGTTTTTAAGTGGCGAAAATTGTATGAAAAAACAGATTTTCCTTTTGTAAAATGTTCCGTTTTAAGATTAAAAAATTACCTGCATACAACTGCTGAAGGGTGGCAAGACTTGTTTACACAAGAGCAAATTGAATTAATTGAAAAGAACTTAAAATATACTTCCCGCCTAAAATCAATGCGCCACAATGCGCCAAAAGTCTTGAAGGAATTTGTTATGGAGATTATTCCAAAAGGTACATCAAAGCGTGCAGCGATTATGCGAAAATTGTTGGAATTTTGTCCGATTTTTATTGATTAATCGTCAAATAATGGAGATTCTTTAGGTTTTATGCCAACTAGTTTTTTTATAATTCTAATTAAAACTACATAATAAAATTTAAAGCGTTTTGTAATGGTTAAAAGGACTGTTTTTAAAAAGAATGGCAAAAATTTAATTCCAATTTTTTGAGTATTCCAAACATCTAAGTATGCGGATAAATTAACACTTTTAAATTTTATTTTCTTTTGTCTGAATAGGTAACTATTCTTGTGCTGTCGCCATTTTGTAAGTTTTTTGTTTATGTAAAATGCGTCATTTTTGTATGATACGTGAATAAATATCCACCAATCTAAAAGTGCATCAATGGGCGTGTCTAGGGGGCAATTTTCTAATGCTTCTTTTTTTATCATTACAGCTGAAAAAGTCAAAAGAAGGTTTTCAATGTTTAAATTATAAAAAATATTTTTAGGAAATTTTAATTTAGAAATTTTTGCTCTATTTTTTTCTAAATTATTTTTTACCGCTAAAACAGCCTTTTCGTCTCCGATTTCTTCAACATCATTGAATATAATACCGGCTTGTGGATGATTTTTTATTGCTTGAACTCTTTCTTCAAGTGTATCTTCAGTCCATAAATCATCACTTTCTAAAAAAGCAATCCAATCACCTTTTGCATATTTCAAACCCGTTTTTACAGCTTGAGTAAGTCCTTTATTTTTGTCATGGCAAATTAATTTTATACGCTTGTCTTCGCAAAAAGATTTTATGACATTAACTGAATTGTCACAAGATGCATCATCAACAATGACGAGTTCCCAATCTGTATAAGTTTGAGCCAATACAGATTTTATAGTTTCTGAAATATAATTTTCGTAGTTATAACTTGTTGTTATTATTGAAATCATTGTTTTTGTTTCTCTTTTTTATTATATTATCACAAGTTTTGCAACAACGCATAAATTTTAACTAGCCAAGTAAGCTAATAATTTTGACTTGTACTTGACAATTAGCTTTGGTTAAAATAGAATTAAGAAAAGGTTATGGCGACATGGCCAAGTGGTAAGGCAGAAGCCTGCAAAGCTTTTATCCCCCAGTTCGAATCTGGGTGTCGCCTTTTTTATTTAACAGCTCTCAATACGTGAGAGCTGTTTTAATTTTTTAAATCCTTTAAAATTAATGCTTGTAACCAATTTAAAAAGGCATGCTTTGTAATAGGTTGACAATTGATTTTGATATAATAAAATTAAGATACAGCTTAGTATTTATAATAAGTTAGTTTAGTAAAATAAGTAAAAAAAGGAGACCACTAAAATGGCACGCGAAAAGTACGAAAGAACCAAACCGCACGTTAATGTTGGTACTATCGGTCACGTAGACCACGGTAAAACAACTTTAACAGCAGCAATCACAGCTACATTAGCAGCAGCAGGTCAAGCTGAATTAAAGAAATTTGATGAAATTGATGCTGCTCCAGAAGAAAAAGCAAGAGGTATTACTATCTCTACTGCTCACGTAGAATACGAAACAGCAACAAGACACTATGCTCACGTTGACTGCCCAGGCCACGCCGACTACGTTAAAAACATGATTACAGGTGCTGCTCAAATGGACGGTGCAATTCTTGTAGTTGCTGCAACAGATGGTGCAATGCCTCAAACTCGTGAACACATCCTACTTGCAAGACAAGTTGGTGTTCCAAACTTAGTAGTATTCTTAAATAAATGTGATATGGTTGATGACCCTGAATTATTAGAATTAGTAGAAATGGAAGTTAGAGAACTTCTTTCTTCATACGAATTTGATGGTGACAACATTCCATTCATCCACGGTTCAGCTTTGAAAGCTTTAGAAGCAGTTCAAGCTAATCCTTCAATTAAACGTGGCGAAGATAAATGGGTTGACAAAATCTGGGAATTGATGGATGCATTAGATACATACTTCCCTGAACCTCAACGTGATTTAGACAAACCATTCTTGATGCCAGTTGAAGACGTATTCTCTATTACAGGTCGTGGTACAGTAGCAACAGGTAGAGTAGAACGTGGTATTGTTAAAGTTGGTGATGAAGTTGAATTAGTTGGTTTAGGCGAAACTAAAAAAACAACTGTAACAGGTGTTGAAATGTTCAGAAAACAACTTGATCAAGGTCAAGCTGGTGACAACATCGGTGCTTTATTAAGAGGTGTTGATAAAACTGAAATTCAACGTGGTCAAGTATTAGCTAAACCTGGTACAATTCACCCACACACAAAATTCACAGCTAACGTTTATGTTTTAACTAAAGAAGAAGGCGGACGTCACACTCCATTCTTCCCTGGTTACAGACCTCAATTCTACATCAGAACAACTGACGTAACTGGTTCTATTCAATTTGACGGCGAAATGGTAATGCCTGGTGACAACGTTGTAATGAACGTTGAATTGATTGCTCCTGTAGCTATCGAAGAAGGTATGAGATTCGCTATTCGTGAAGGTGGCAGAACAGTTGGTGCTGGTGTTGTTGACAAAATTATTGAATAATTTTTTAATAATATAAACATACCAAAAAGAGCTTATCGAAAGATAGGCTCTTTTTTTTATTTATTTTGTGTGCTATAATTCTACACAAAGAGTATAATAGGAATTTTATTTTATGGATGCAAAAGAAAAAGACGAGAAAATACTTTATTATTTGGCTAAAGTTGTTCAAGACTTGGCACTAAAAAATTATACAGAAATAGTTAAAACAATAAAAGAACTGTTAGAAATTGATGAAAAAGCTGATTATTACGGTATTATCGGACTTGCAGAATATAAACTAGGTGAATATGAAGATTCAATTACTCATTTAGATAAAGCTATTGAATTATCACCAAGAGCAGATTATTACTGTAATTTGGGTATGGCAAAAGATGCCATTAAAGATAAAAAAGGTGCATTGTCTGCTTATGAAAAAGCAGTTGAAATGAACCCTAAATCTGATTATTATTACAGCAATGTAGCCTCTATTAAATATGATATGGGGCAATATGACGAGGCTATCGAGGATTATTCAAAGGCAATTGAACTAGGTCCAAAAGAAGATACTTATTATGGTATGCGTGGGCTATCAAAAGTTAAGGCCGGTAGAGCTGACGAAGCTATTGAAGATTATATTTCTGCAATTGGTATCAATAAAAACGAGATTGAATATTATTACAGACTAGCAAATATTTATTTAGAAAAGAAAGATTACGAAAACGCATCAGAATATTATGAAAAAGTTCTAGCATTGTGTAAAGAACAAGGTGGAGATGTTTTCGATGCTGTTGGTGTTTCTTATCTTGTTAAATGTTATTTAAGGTATGCTCGTGTAAAAGTTGCGCAAGGTGATTATCAAGCTGCACAAGAAATGTTGACCGTATCAATTAATAAAGATCCAAAACTGGATGTTGACAATGCAGGTGATTAAAGATATAGCAAAAAGGTTGAACCAATTGGTTCAACCTTTTTGTAATTTAAACTATTAAATTTTTTATTATGCAATACCGATTTGGCGCATTGGCATTGCCTTTTTACCCATTTGAGCTGCGCTTGTTTGAACAGCACCGTCTTTAATGCCTAAGCCAACGTAAGCCATATCGTTTGAGAATGGATTACCACCGTCAGCACCTGCTCTTTTAACGGCAGATACAGGTTGGAATTGACCTATGCCTTTTACACCTTGAAGTTTTGTTGCAAATGGATTATTGTTTAATGCTGAAATATCCAATTTTAATATCCTTTCTTACATTTATATTAAAACATTGTTTTTTGAAAAATTGCCTAATGTTAACAAAATATTTACAATTTCTTTTTTGTTTTCGTGTTGAATTGCCCCTGTGTTTTTGATAGAATTAATTGGCTAAAAATAAATATTTAAAAGGGGATATGAATATGACAAATCGTGTTTTATTATGTATTATGGACGGTTGGGGAATAGAAGTTGGTGCTGAAAAATATGACGCAACTGTTCTTGCAGATGCAACAAATGTTAAACATTTAGAAGCAACTGAAAAGTTTACAAAAATCCATGCTGATGGTCAATATGTAGGCTTGCCGAAAGGTCAAATGGGCAATAGTGAGGTTGGTCACTTAAATTTAGGTGCTGGCAGAGTTGTTCATCAAGATTTGTCAAAAATTAATTTAAGCATAAAAGACGGTAGCTTCTTTAAAAATGAAAAATTCTTACAAGCTATTGAACACGTTAAAAAGAATGATTCAGCTTTACATTTGTATGGTTTAGTTTCAACAGGTGGTGTTCACTCATCATTAGATCATTTGTTAGCTTTAATTAAATTAGCTGCTGATAATGGTTTGAAAAAAGTTTATGTACACGCTTTCTTAGACGGTCGTGATACACCTCCAGCAAGTGCTTGCACCTTCTTGCAAGTTGTAGAAGACGAATTGAAAAAATATAATCTTCCTCAAATTGCATCAGTTGTGGGCAGATATTGGATTATGGATAGAGATAATCGTTGGGAACGTGTTGAAAAGGGTTATAATTGCTTACTTTTAGGCGAAGGTAATAAGGCTGAAAATGCTATTGCGGGTGTTAAAGCGTCTTATGATAACAAAATTACTGATGAATTTGTAGAGCCAATCGTTTGTGGTGGCGAAGAATCAAGAATTCACGATAACGATGCAATTATTTTCTTTAACTATCGTCCAGATAGGGCTAGAGAAATTTCTAAAGCAATTAACTTTACTGATTTTGACGGCTTTAAAAGAAAAGTTGTTAGAAAAAATATTTGCTATGTAACTTTTACTCAATATGATGAAACATTTACATTCCCTGTTGCATTTGAAAAAACAAAAATGGTAAATATTTTAGGTGACGTTTTAGAAGCAAACGGTGTAAACCAATTTAGAACAGCTGAAACTGAAAAATACGCTCACGTAACATTCTTCTTTAATGGCGGTATTGAAGAACCAAATGCGCACGAGACTCGTAAACTAGTTGCATCACCAAAGGTTGCGACTTATGATATGCAACCAGAAATGAGTGCTCCAGAAGTTTGCCAAAACGTATTAGATGCAATTGACGATAAAAAATATGGATTTATCTTAGTAAACTTTGCAAACCCTGATATGGTTGGTCACACAGGAGTTTTAGATGCAGCGGTTAAGGCTTGTAAAACAGTTGACGAATGTGTTGGTAAAATAGCTAAAAAATGTAAAGAAAATGGTGTGATTATGGTTTTAACAGCAGATCACGGTAACGCAGAAATGATGATGGATGAAAAAACAGGAAAACCTCATACAGCACACACAACAAACGAAGTGCCATTTGTAATTATTAATGCCGACAAAAATATTGAATTGAAAGAAGATGGTGCGTTGTGTAATGTTGCACCAACAATCTTGCAATTAATGGGTATTAAACAACCAGCTGAAATGGATTGTGAATCTTTAATCAAATAGTAAAGGAAAATTATGACGGAGAAGACTAAAGGATTAGATATAGATTTATCATTTAAAAAGAATAATGTTGATGAATTATTCTTTAATTTGAGCGAAAACCCAAATGGTTTCAAAAATAAGGATTTTCGTTACACATTGAGTTTAATTTATCAAATTGTTGAAGATGAATTTGAAGGTGTTTTCTTAAGCCCTAATTCGCCTGTAAGAAATACTGATTTTTATATGGTAAATAATAACGGAAAACAATCATTCTTTGTCACTCCGACAAATAATTTTCAATATTACTTAAAGTCAAAAGGTTCTTTATTCCGTTGTTCATCAAGCGTAATTGGTACAAAAGTTGGTTATGCCTTGCCAAAAGATTTGGTTTTAGATTATTTTGGTGGATTTGGTGAAATAGTTGATTTTGATGATATTTCATACACATTTATATATTTGAATAAATTGACTCAATTTGTTTTAAAATTGATTGAAAAATTATACTTCATACCAACAGTAAAACGTCGTGGACAAATGTTTCGAATTGTTTATGAACCAATTATTGCAAACAAGCAATTAGCAAGAATTATCAATCAATTTGAAGAAAATATTCCAAAGGATTTATTTATTCAAGGTGAAATGCCTAAAAACTTTGTAAGTGATTTTATTTATGATTACTTAAATTATGTTATTTACAAATTCTTGGGTATTAAAGCATATAAATTTAAAGACATTAAATCTGGTACTTACCTAATCAAAGATTTAGAACAAAAATCCTTGATGAAGGGTAATGATTATGCAGAAAACTTTGCACAATGGTTTGATGAATTATATTTAGGTAAATACGACGTTATTCCATTCTTTAAAGTTAATAAGATTTCTGATGAATTGTTCCAATTGAAGGTTCATATTAAAAATAGAAAAACTGGCGAAGAAGCTTTAATTGATGATTTATATACAAAAGATGAAGTGTTTGGTGTAAATTCTTCTGATATAGCAAAAATTGTTGAAAAACAATTGAATTATGCAAATAGATATATGCCAGAACTTGAAACTTTGTTTGAAGATGAAGATAAATTAGCTTTAGATTTGAACTTGGGTGAAGTTTATAAAATTATTACTCAAACCGCATACTATTTACAAAAAGCTCAAATAGAGGTAATTCTACCAGATGAACTTGTAAATGTTATAGTTCCAAGAGCATCTATCAACGCAAGGGTTAAAGCCTCTCGTTCAGGTGATTTGTTGGATATTTTCAACACAACATCTTCAAGTGCAATTTCATTAGACGATATTTTAGACTTTTCTTACGAAATTGCATTAGGCAATGATAAATTGTCTTTAGAAGAATTCCAAGAGTTGGTTAAAGGTTCTCAAGGTTTGGTGAAATATAAAGATAAATACATTCTTATTGATCAAGATGAAAGCAAAAAAATCTTTGAAAAAATTGCAAAAGCTGACCATAGTAAGATGACAAGAATGAAATTAATTCATGCATCAATGTCAGGTCAGTTAGAAGACTTCGATTTTGATTATGATGAAGCCTTTGCAAATATCTTGAAAGACTTTACAAAACCTGTTGAAGTTGACCCGCCAAAAGGCTTGAAGGGTGAACTTCGACCATACCAACAAACTGGTCTTAAATGGTTATGGACAAATGTTTCAAAAGGATTTGGCTGTTGTATGGCAGATGACATGGGGTTAGGTAAAACAATTCAAGTTATCAGTTTGATTTTGAAACTTAAAGAGGAAGAAAAACTTAAAAAGCCTGTACTTGTTGTATGTCCAACAACATTAATGGGTAATTGGATGAAGGAATTGCAATTATTTGCTCCTGACTTAAAAGCAACAACATATCACGGCTTAGACAGACAATTAAATACTAATGTTGATATTATTCTTACAACTTATGCAATTATGAGGATTGATATTGAGGAATTGAAAAAACAACAATGGGGTATGATTATTGTTGATGAAGCTCAAAATATAAAAAATCCTGATACGGCTCAAACATTAGCGGTTAAAATCTTGAAATCAGATATCAAGATTGCAATGACAGGTACTCCTGTTGAAAATAGATTGACAGAATTGTGGAGTATTTTTGACTTTATCAATGCTGGATATTTAGGTTCGTTGAAGGAATTTCAAAAGAGTTATGCTATTCCAATTGAAAGATTTAAAGAAACTTCTCGTGCAACAAAATTGAAGATGTCAGTATCTCCATTTGTTCTAAGACGTTTGAAAACAGACAAGCATGTTATCTCAGATTTACCAGAAAAAATGGTACTTAATGATTACTGCTACTTATCTAAGAACCAAGCTGTTCTTTACGAAAAGACTTTGAACGAAATGATGGAAAAGATAAGTGGATTTACAGGTATAAACAGACGTGGCAATATTTTCAAACTTATTACTGCTCTAAAACAAATTTGCAACCACCCTTACCAATTCTTGAAATCAGGTGATATGAACAAAGAATCTTCAGGTAAGATGGAACAATGTATCCAATTGGTACAAAGCATTATTGATAATGATGAAAAGACATTAATCTTTACTCAATATAAAGAAATGGGTGATATTTTAACCCATGTAATTGAAGAAGAATGTAATACGACTCCATTGTTCTTCCATGGTTCATTGAATGTTAATCAACGTGAAGAAATGATTAATAAATTCCAAACAGATACAGATACAAAGGTTATGATATTATCATTAAAAGCTGGTGGTACAGGTTTGAACCTAACTTCAGCAACAAATGTTATTCATTATGACTTGTGGTGGAATCCTGCGGTTGAAGATCAAGCTACCGACCGTACCTACCGTATTGGTCAAGACAAAAATGTTATGGTACATAGACTTATCACCCTTGGTACTTTTGAAGAAAAAATTGATGAAATGCTTAAATCTAAGAAAGAACTTGCTGATATGGCTGTTTACGAAGGTGAAAAGATTATTACAGAACTTTCAGACGAAGAAATCTACGAAATCTTTACACTTTCTGCATAAATTTCAGATACCGTACAAATGTGTTATGGCGAAAAAGTGCGAGTTTGCGAAACAAACTCGCACTTTTTTTTAATATTTTTCAACAAACTTAGTCGCTTGTTCTTTTGTTGTAATATCACCATTGAATTGAGCTTCTTTTAGCGCATCAATTATTTCACCAAGCTCTTTAGAGGGTTTTATATTTTTAATTTTCATAATTTCTTCGCCAGAAAGTAACTTTGGTAAAGGTTTTAGAGTATCTTTAACCTCAAGATAGTATTTTAAAAGAGATTGAAGCCCTGTAATGTTGTTGCGTACAATTTCATCAGTAATTGCTTCTCCACGAGCTGAAAGCCTGTCTGACATTGCTACAATAATGTTATCAATTACATTATCACCCATTCTGCGAATGTATCTCATTTTTGTTTTATCCGAAAGTCCTTCTGTAACAATAATATTAGACGGATAGATATGATATCTAATCATAGCTTCAATGTATTCAATTTGTTTTTTAGAGAATTTTAAATTGCGAAGAATTGGCTTGCACATATCAGCGCCAACTAATTCATGCTTAATAAAACGGTGTCTACCTGTATCTTCAATTGTCCAGCAAGAAAATTTTCCAATATCGTGCATAAAACCTGCTAATTTTAGGTGAGCAAGTCGAGTAAATCCGCCAAAATCAATTCTATCAAGGTGATTTTTTACTTCTTTGTTTGCAATTTTATAGAAATTTTGGATTTGTCGAACTGTTTCAATAGAGTGTCCAATTAGTGGTAAGTGATGGTGTGAATTTGGTGGAACTTTTTTTACATCGTTGAAAATCGGCAGAATTTCACATAAAAGACCTGATTTATCTAGATTTTCGAGTGCCTTTACCGTGTAGTTACCACTAAAAAGTTTCATTAATTCGTAATTAATACGTTCTTTTGCTGGTTTATTGATTAAATTTTTGTGTTGTTTAACTATTTTGATTAAATTTTCATCAATGTCAAAGCCTGTAATTGCTTGAAATCTGAATATTCTAAGTAACCTTAAAGGGTCATCTACAAGGTTTTGTTCAGAGATTATATTTATTTTTTCATCATTTAAATCTTTAAATCCACTGAATAAATCAATAAACTTGTCATCTTGTAAGTCATAAGCAATTGCGTTCATTCTCAAATCACGACGCTCTAAATCCTTTTGCAAACTGTTTTCTATCGGGTTTGTGATATCAATAAAATTGATTTTGTCTCTTAAAACAAGCCTGTAAATGTGGTTAATTTCATCAAGTGGAATATATGTTGCATCAAGTTCTTTTGCAAGCTCTTGAGCGAAGATTTTAGCGTCTTTTTCAACGACAATAATATCTTTATCGTGATTTTCTTTGCCTAAACAAAAATCACGTATAACACCGCCAACAAGTAATACTTTTGTGTTTTTAGCAAAAGTTTTTATTTGTTGAATTAATTTATCGGATTTAATTTTATTTGTTATTTGAGAACTCATAAATTATGTTTCCAAGTGCCACTATTACTGCTGTTTCTGCTTTTAAAATTAAACTTCCAAGAGTTAGCATTGCGATATTATTTTCTTCAAAATATTTGAATTCACGTGCAGAAAATCCACCCTCTGGACCAATAATTGCAAGTATATTTTCGTCTTTTTTTATTGGATTTTTAGCTAAATAATTATTTAGACTAAATCTTTCATCTCGTTCGCAAAAGGCTAAAATTTTATCAAATTTTTTACTTGTCAAAAGTGCATCTAAGTCGGTTAAATCAAAACATTTAGGAATACTTGCTCGCTCGCATTGTTTTGAGGCTTCTGACATGATTTTTTGCCATTTAGTAATTTTCTTTTCAATAATGCTTTTTCCTAAATTGCAAAAATCTGTGTAAATAGGATAAATTCCACGAACGCCCAGTTCTGTAGCTTTTTCAATAATGAAACCTTGTGCATCACTTTTTACAGGTGATTGAGCCAAAAATAAATTGAAGTCTAAATCATTTTTTGAGGGGTATTTTTTTTCTATTTTTGCTTCAATAGAATTTTTGTCAATGTTTGAAATTACACATTCATATTCAATTCTATTTTCGTCAATAACCCTAAGTTTTTCGCCGTTTTTTGCACGCAAAGACCTTGCAATATGTTGATAATTTTCTTTATCATCAATCGTTACAAGGTCATTTGTTATATTTTTTGAATTTATAAAAAAATGTGGCATATTAGTAATCTGAAGGTGCAGATTCATCGTCATCTTTTAAAGAGGACAAGTCATCGCTATAAGTTGAATCAAAATCTTCTGGAAGCATATCTGTATCTGGCCATACAGTTTCATCATCGAAACGGCAAGCGCTCATATTAGTAGCTGTTGAAAAGTCTGAATTTGATAAATCGCTTTCATCAAAAATACAGCCTGCAACGTCAGTTTCGTTGAAGTTGCAATAATTTACAGCTGCGTATGAAAAATCTGCTCCAGGCATAATTGCTTCTGAAAAATCACATTCAACAAGGTTTGAACGAGTAAAATCAACAGATGTTAAGTCGCAGTTTTGAAATTTTACTTCAGTTAAATGTGAATCGGCAAATGAGCTTGAATTCAAATCTACATCAGTAAAATCAATTTCAGTAAGTGTTAAATTAGAAAAATCAACTTCGCTTAAATCAATATCTTCTTGATTTTTTTTCCATTCGTTAAATTCTTGTGGATTGTCTTGAATTAATGCGATTAGTTCGTCTTTAGTGTAATTCGCCATTGATGTTCTCCTATTTATATTATTCTGATATTATGTTCATTTGCATTGCCAAAAGTACTGCTTGAGTTCTATTTGACACTTTTAATTTTTTGAAAATACTATTTAAATGAGTTTTTACTGTAACTTCTTTTAGAAATAATTTTTCAGCGATTTCGTGATTGCTTCCGCCTTTTGCGACCATTGAAAGAACTTCTTTTTCTCTTTGTGTTAATTCTTCAATTGGTTCGTCTGAAGTGAAAGACATATCAACTGATTTAACTTCTTTTTTATTCCAATTAGAACGTCTTAAAACGGCTTCAATTCTAGCTAAAAGATTTGGTAAAACAAAAGGTTTTACGATGTAATCATCAGCTCCTATTTTTAAGCCAGAAACGATTTTTTGTTCTTCACTCACTGCTGTAATCATAATTACAGGAATCATTTTTGTTTTTTCAGAAGTTCTTATAGCCTTTAAAGTGTCCCAACCATTCATATTTGGCATCATTACGTCAAGCAAAACTAAATCTATTTTATCAGATTCTTTTGATAAAATCTTTAGGGCTTTAATTCCGTCTGTTGCAACTACAACCTCGTAGCCGTACATAGGTAAAGCATCTTCTAAATATTTTGGATTATCGTCAACAATCAAAATTCTTGCTAATTCTGCCATAATATTTCCTTTAAACTATTTTGTTTTTTATTGCTTTCAATGCTGCTTGAAGTCTATCATCAACCTCTAATTTTTGCAATATACTTGCAACGTGTGCTTTAGTAGTATTTATACTTACTAAAAGTTCATTTGAAATATCTGTGTTGCTATAACCTTCTGTGATAAGTTTCAAGATTTGAGACTCACGTGCTGTTAAATTATAATCTGTTTTTTTAGGTGAAACCTCATACGATTGGGTGGTTGTTGCAGCTTTTAAAACGATATGCGAAATTGATGGATCAAACCATGCTGCCCCGTCTAAAACTGATTGAACAACATTCACTAACCTTTGAGGGTTAATTTCTTTTGAACAATATGCGTTTGCACCAGCCTTAATGCTGTTTATAACTTCTTTTTCGTCATTGTGAGAGGTTAAAATTACAATTTTTGCATCTTTATTTATTGCACGAATTTTCTTTGTTGCATCAATTCCGTTCATGTTTGGCAAACCTAAATCCATAATGATAAGTTGAATATCATTGTTCTCAAATAATTCTAAGCCTTTTTCGGCTGAATCTGCTTCATATATTGTTCCAATAAATTCAACATCTTCGAAAGCTGTTTTTAAACCGAAACGAGTTAATTCGTGGTCTTCTATGATTAAAATATTGTTCTTCATTATAGGTATAACTCCTTTTTGGCTTCTACGCAATCAGGGTTTAATTTTAAGCATTTTCTAAAATATAATGCAGCTGTTTGCATATCATCTTGGCTCTTATAGATTAAACCTTGATAATAAAAATATCTAAAATCATTTTGGTCTAAATAATAAGCGATTGCAAGGTAATCTTCAGCCATTGAGAAATTGTCTCTTGAAATTTCATATCTAGCAAGCGCAAGCCAAGCATTTGTGTACATTATATTAATGCCTAAAGCTTTTTTCAAATATGTTAATTCTTTGTATGGTTCAATTAATGCAATGCTGTAATATGCTTCGTATTCAGTTGCTGAATCTTTTAGCACTTTTTCAAACATTTCTTTTGCTTTGCGCTCGTTACCTAAACTTTGATATGTTTGAGCAATTTTAACTTCTGCTTTTGTTTCGTTTTCGCTATCTTTTGCTGCAATTTTGAAGTTTTTCATTGCTTTTTTATAGTTTTTATTTAGATAATTAATTTGTCCTAAAGATAAGTTAGCAGTTGAATCATCTTTATCTCTTTTAATAGTTTTTTGTGCTAAATCTTGAGCCTTTTCGTATTCTTGCATTGATAAGTAGACTTTACTCAATAAAGAATTTACTTGAGCGTTAAACTTCTTTTTCTTTGTGATTGCACTTTGAAGTGTTTTGATAGATTTGTTAAAATCACCTTCTAGGTAGTAATAATAGCCTAAATGGTAGTTTTTAACGTTGTCTTTTGTTGCACATTTATATAAAACATATTGTTCAATAGAATCAACTCTTCTGATAAGTTCAGATTCTGTCAAACGTTCTTTTTTTAGTTGTTTTACAACTTTTAATGCTTCTTGAGGTTTCATTCCGTTTGCAAGAATTTTTGCTTCAAGAATTTTGTAATTCAAATTTTGAGGATTTTTTGTTATTGCAACTTGAATGTATTGTTTTGCAATTTGTAAGTTGTTAGCCTTGTATGCTGCAAGTGCTAAAATATAGTTTGCATAATCATATTTGTTTAGAATTTCTTCATTTTGAAGTAATTCTTCCATAACTTCCTTGCTTTGGGCATTAAATATTATGTTTGAATACGCCTCTGCTAAATAAATTTCTTCTTTGTAAGGTAATCTATTTTTTGGATAGAAGAAGGTTTCAATATTTTCAATGTGATTACGAGAAATGTTTGGGTCAGAAGTTTTTTGATTTGCTCTATCTGAAAGATAGAAGAAACCATAATCAGCCAATTTGCCAGACATTAAAATATAACCAAAATCGCTAGTTTCAATGTTATCTAGAATAAATTTGTAATCTTCATAAGCAACTTCAACATTTGTGCCTTTGAATTTGTCAGTTGCTTTCAAAAATTCGTTAAAGGCGTCAACTTGAGAGGCAGTAATGTTGAAATTTATTGCCAACTGAGTAACCTTCATTGTCGGATCAAGCAAATTGATTGAAAGTTTGTTGAAGTTATCATTCACGTTTATATTATTATCGCTTTGAGCCAAGCAAACTGTCGAGGCGCTAAGCAATACTGCAAGTGTTATTAAGCACTTTTTAATCATTGTCTAAGTCCCTTATAATTTCATGACCATAATAATATGTGTTGAATAGGCTAACAAAGTTTTGTTGTGTGTTATCCAATGTATCAGGGTCAAGTTTTAAAGTATCATATAAATCATTCATAGTGTATTGAGCTAAGAATTTTTGGTCTTCTGGTTTTAATTCCAAGTGGTTTTCTGTTAAAAATACTTGAATAATTTTGTCGCAAGACAAACTCATAAATACTTTAACAACATCTCCGTCAAAGTGAGTACCAGAATCTTGTTTTAAAATGTCCATAACCTTTACGATAGGCATTTTATCACGATAGTGTCTTTTTGATGTGATAGCATCAAAAACGTCAGATACAGCTAAAATCCTACCGCCTAGTGGAATATCTGCTCCATGAAGTGAGCGATAATAGCCGTTTCCGTCAAATCTTTCGTGGTGAGAGCAAGCGATTTCAGTCACTTTTTTGAAATCATCAGACATGTGAATTTTTTGTAGAATGTCGTGTGTAATAACAACATGTGATTGAATATGTTTATATTCTTCGTCAGTCAATCGCCCTTCTTTTTGTAAAACTGAGTCACGAATACCAATTTTACCAATGTCGTGAAGTGTTGCAGCTTTTTCAATAATTTCTACTTCTCTATCAGTAAGTCCCATTTTTTTTGCGATAAGTGATGAGTACATTCTAACACGGCTAGAATGACCTGCTGTAATCTTATCACGGGCATCAATAGAGGCTGCAAGTGTTTCAATGAAACTTTCAAATACAACTTTTTGTTCTTCTAACATTTTTTGTTGAGTTTTGAAAAGTTGTGCGTTTTCTAATGCAATACCGGCTGAAGAACCAATTGCTACCAGTAAATCTTCATCTTCATCTGTGAAATATCCGTCAAGTTTATTTAAAACTTGGAATGCACCAACAATTTCATTTTGTAAATTTTTAATAGGCATGCAAAGAATTGTTTTTGTCTTGTAGCCTGTTTTATTATCAACTTCTGGGTTAAAACGAGAATCGTTATAAGCATCTTTGATGTTGATAGTTTCGCCTGTTTTTACGCAGTGACCTGCTAAGCCTTTGTCTGCTGGAAACCTAATTTCAGAATTTTCCATTCCTAATGCGACTTTTGACCACAATTCGTTGTTCTTTTTATCGTATAAAAATACAGTACAACGGTCAGCTTGAATCGCTTCTTTTGTTTCTTCTGCAATAACTCTAATTAGTTCGTCAATATTTGTTTCTGCTGAAACTGATTGACCAATTTTCACTAAGGCAACCATAGGGTCACGCTTGTTTGCAAGAAGTTTGTTTGTACTTACAGATAAATCATTTAATTCATTGGTAATGCTATCTAACAAATTTAATTCATCAGATTTAAATGCTAGGTTTTTGGCATTTGTAAGGTGAATTTTTGCTAAATCTTTATTATTATCTAACTTGTATATACAACCTAGAACATATTCGCAGAAAGTCTTTGCAGTATGATTTTGAGAATATGTAGCTAAATATTTTGCGTCTTCTAATAAGTTTAGTGATTCTTCGTAATTATTTTTATCATTTATATAATCTAAAGCGCCTTCCAGTGATAAACATAAAGACATCAAGTTGTCTAGTTTTGAATTTTTGAAGGTTGTTTTTGCTTCGTTTAATAAATTTATGCTCATTGAATAGTTCTTTTTATTAAACTCTTTTATTGCTGTATTAAGCAAGTTAGAAGCATATTCTATCTCTTTCTCGCCTGATAATTTAATAGTTTCCATATTAACCCTTTATTATACTATATTTTTATTGTACAATATATCCTATAATATTTCAAAATATTTTAATAAAATTTTTATATGGAGAAAAGAACTTGAATAAGATTACAATTTTGATACCAGTTTATAACGAAGTTGATACCTTGAGAAAAATCCTTGAAAAGGTTGAAAATGCTGATTTTTGCGGATTAGAAAAAGAAATTATTTTGATTGATGATTGCTCTACTGACGGAACTAAAGATATTTACCCATCTTTACCATATAAAGTTTTGTATCACGATGTAAATCAAGGTAAAGGTGCAGCACTTAGAGATGGCTTTAAAGAAGCAACAGGAGATATCATAATTATTCAAGATGCGGACTTGGAATACGATCCTGTTGACTATAAAGATTTAATTCAATTGATTTTGGATAACAAAGCAGATGTAGCTTATGGCTCAAGACTTAACGGTGGGAAACCTTCAAGAGCGTTTATGTTTCACCACTTGTTAGGAAACAAATTGCTTACATTTGTTACAAATGTTTTATACAATACGACTCTAACAGATATGGAAACTTGTTATAAAGCTTTCAGAGCTGATTTTATAAAAGACATAGAGATTAAGTCAAATAGATTCGATTTTGAACCTGAAATTACAGCAAAAGTTCTAAAAAAAGGCGCAAGACTATATGAACTTTCTATTTCTTACTATGGCAGAGAGTTTGCAGAAGGTAAAAAAATTACATGGAAAGATGGTTTTCACGCATTATGGGCTTTGATAAAATTTAGGTTTATTGACTAATTTGAAAAATCTCTTATTTCATGGTAACTTGAAACCAGATAGGAGTCCGAAATGAAAAATTTAGTTGTAGGCGCAGGTTTAACAGGCGCAGTAATAGCCGAAAGAATTGCAACAATGCTTCGTGAAGAAGTTACAGTTATTGACAAGGCTTCACACGTAGGCGGAATGCATTACGATTATGTTGACAAAGATACAAATATACTTGTTCACGCAAAACACGTAAACTTTTTGCATACAGAACACAAATTTATTTGGGATTATCTATCAAAATTTGGCAAGTTAGCACCTGTAACTTTTAAGCCTAGTGTTAGAATTCAAGGTAAAAATGTTTCTATGCCGTTGTGCTTATGTACTATTGATGAATTATTCCCAGAAGATTTTGCAAAAATGTTGACAAACAAATTGATTGCAAAATTTGGTTATAACAGACAAATTACGCTTGCAGAAATGTATAGAAATATGGATGAAGATTTGAAATTCTTGGCTAATTATTTCTATGAAAATGTTTTCAAACCATACACCGTAAAACAATGGGGCGTAGATGAAGATGCTCTTCCTGAATGTGAAGATACATATTATCCATTCTATATCAGTAATGACAACAGATACTATAAAGAAAAATATGTTGCTATACCTGAAAACGGTTGGACAGAATTGATAGAAAATATTTTGAAAAACAATAAAAATATCAAATTGAAATTGAATACAGATTTTTCAGATATTAACCCTGCAAAATATGATAGGATATTCTTTACAGGCTCTATTGATGAATATTTCGATTACAAACATGGTGAATTGCCTTACAGAAGTGTAAGAATGGATATTGATAGCAAGGTTAAAGAAAATTGTTGCTATTCTGGAACTTACAATTGGCCTTATGAATACGATTTTATAAGAGCACACATTTTTGCGGATCATTTACCTGATAAAATGTATTCTGGAAATAATGACATTATAGGATATGAATATATTGAGTCATTTGAATTAGGTAAAAATGAAAGATTTTATCCTATCAACAATGTTGTTTCAAACGAAGTTTATGCAAAATATTTAGAAGATGCTAGTCAGCTTGAAAATGTTTATTTTGCAGGTCGTTTGGGCGAATTTAAATATTATGAATCAGATGAGCTTGTAAGACGTGCATTTGAAATCGTTGCAAGTTTAGTTATGAGGCCAGAAGAACCTGAAGATGTTATAGAAGTGATTACTATTGATGAGGATATCGACGATAATGACATCAATAATTAATGAAGAATATTTATCATACGTTGATTACTTAAAATCTGTAAATTTTGAAAAAATTTTAAATAATTTAAAAGCAAAATATGCAGATAAAAAGGTTATTTTGTTTGGAACAGGTGTTCTTTTAGATGCTATTTTAGATAATTATAATATTACTGAATACTTGAACATTATTGGTATAAGTGATAAGCGTGCGGAAGAGTCAAATGCTACAACATATAAAGATTTTAATTTGTACAAACCGATTGCACTAAGAGCCTTAAATTTTAATGTAGTTTTAGATACAAGTGTTCTTTTTGAAAAAACAGCTAAATATTTAAGACACAATTTTTTCGTTAAAAAATCGGTTGAGATTGCTCCAATTGTTCAAATTCCATTTGCAGATAAGTTTAACAATTTTGTTGAAAAACAAAGAGCAACATTTGAATATTTGAGGACAAGTAAAAATTTGTTTAAAACCTTGGGATATTATTTTTTATTAAGTTCTCAAGAATTAATTTCAAAAACAAATTATTTGAAAAAATTAAAGAAAATTAAAAGCTCAAAAGAGCCTGTAAAAGTTGCGTTTTTATGCTCAGATACTCAACATACAGATTTTGTCGGCTTGTATAATTTACTTTATTATGACAAAGATTTTAAAACTTTTCCGATAATTATTACACCAAAACAATTGTTGGAAAGCGAACCTGTAAATGAAGAAAATATGCAAAGAGATGTAGATATCTTCAATAATTTTGATACAAAAGTAATTGACGGTTGGGATAGAGAAACAAATACTCTACCTTGTATTCACGCTTTTAAGCCCGATTTAATTTTTTATCAAAAACCAATTTATATAAAAGATGATTTTTCACCTTATGTAATGTCAGAACAAGCGCTAACTTTTGCGATTGAATATGATACAAGAAATGCGGATTTTACAGCACTTGGCTCAAAATATTTTAGAAAACAAGTTTCAAACTTGTGGAAAATATTTGTAAATAATGAAGATGATCGCAAATTATACGAGGAATATACAGATATTTCGCATAAAGATATTGTTCAAGTGGTAAATAAGAATATTAATACTGCAATTGTAAAATATTTGAAAAAGACGTTAAAACGTTAATTATTTACTTAAAACTTCATCAGCAGAATGTTTGAATAATTCAACCCATTCGTGAGTTTTTTGTGTATCAATTGATTTAAGATTTCCACCGCTACGATTTTCGTGTCCACCTGCAACTAAGTCAGGATAAGTTGTTGCTTTGATGTTATCAATAATTTGTTTTGCGTAACCACCTTTTGTTTGAAGGCTCATTTTATAGATATTTTCATTTGTAGGGTAAAATACTGCAACAGCGTCTACGTTATCTTTTTCAAGAACATCTTTTCTAAATTGTTGTAAAACTTTTATTGAGCGAACTGTATCTTTACCTAAATCGTTCAATTCTTTGTCGTCTGGTGAAATTTCTATATAAGCAAATTTGTGGTTGTTTGAATATTGTGTTCTTTCTTTTAAATGTTTAGAAAATGCAAATTCTTTATCTGTTAATTTTGTTTTGTCTGCAAAGTGTTTTAAAACGGCAAACTTGTCGAATACTCTCATACGTCCAAGAACATTTTTCATAACTTCTTTAGTGTTGCCTAAGTCATTTGCCTTTTCTGTAACTTTGACTTTGCCAAGTTTGTTAACCTTGGTAATTCCGTCTTTTGAAGTGTCATCAAGCATACCAGCGAATAGAGAGCGAGCTTCTTCGTGAGTAGCTCTGTGACCTATTGCATCAAAAAATCTTGAAATGATTGCACTGTTTGATTTTGCAGAAGAATCAATGTAGTAATTTTGTGCATCTATTGTTGGCATTGTATTTTTTTTGTATGATTGAGTAATTTTGTTATAATCTTTCACGACAATATCGGGGTCGTTGTGGTGGTCAAAACCAACAATATTTTGACCGTAGCTGTTAATGAATTTTAAGACATTAGAACCAACTCTAGCAGGTGAACTAAAGTCTACGCAAAGTGCCATATCAGCTTTTTGTGTGTTTTCTGAGACTGTACTAGCTTGAATAATGTTATATTTTTGAACATCATATTGATAATTTTCTTTACCGCCAGAAACGACAAGTCGAGGTATTACGCCTTGGCTTTTAAGATAAGAATACATTGCTTTTGCGCTATTAAAAGTATCTTCGTCGCTAGAAGTGTGACAGAAAATATCAACTGTTTTTGCTGATTTTAGTTTGTTGTTAATGTATTCGGCACAATTTTTCGGCATAACATTCGCCGTAAAATTAGGACGTATAAAATTGTTTGAACTATTTATATTCATATACACACAAAATTACTACTCTTATATAAAGTAAATTTGTGCATGAAAATTGCCATGAGGAGTCATTGCCCTTTTGATATAAATAATAAATGTTATATTGCGCAAACAGAGTGAATTGCGGTATCTTTTTTCTTCTAATGTTATGCTGAGCTTGTTTGATAAAGCGAACGAATTGTTGAGACCCTGAAACTAGTTCAAGGTGACATAGGGTTGAACAAACAAAACTAAGTTTTGTCAAAAAAAAGCCACCTTGCTGGTGGCTTGTAAATTTTGTGTATAGGCGAATTTTCGGTAGGGTGGAGTCGCACGAAGTGAGCGAACCCGTAAGGTGTCGGTCGGACGTTACTCCGCCGACGCCCCGAATAATTCGTTGAAATATTTTGTCAAAAAAAAGCCACCTTGCTGGTGGCTTGTAAATTTTGTGTATAGGGAAGGAAATAAGGAAATTTTCGTTAAGCAATCATCAATTATTAAGAGAATAATTGGAACGATTTGCTGATGTTATCACCGATTAATGATTTAACAGAATCGTATTCAGTTTTTAATGCATTGTGTTCAGTATCCATTTCTTTCATTTGTTGGTCTAATTTCTTTTCTTTTGTGTTGATTTTAGCAGTTGCTGCGTTGTATTCAGCTTCAGCTTTTGCTAAATTATTATCTTCATTTTGGATACCTAGTGAAACATTACCTGAAACAGATGTATCAGTCCATTTTGTAACACCATCAACAGTTGTTTTTTGTTGTAAAGAGAATTGACCTGATTCAATCATTTCATACATTTGAGAAGCAGTAATTTTACTGCTACTGCATTCTTTACCATTTTTATCAACTAATTTGAAACCATATTTTGATAAGTTGCTTGGTGTTAAATCTATTTTTTGAGCTTGACCAGAAGAGTAATCTGTATAAGTTAATTTACTTGCGTTCAACGCTTTTGTGTAAGCATTTGCAACTTGTTCAGATTCATCTGCAAGTCTAATTTTTGTGTTTGAAATTTGTTGTGAACGAAGTTCAATATCGTTCATACGTGATGTAATTGCTAACAATCTAGCTTGTGATGCTGACATACCCATAGGCTTTACTCCTTTACACGATATCTGATAACTTACATTCTAGTTATCGGTTTAAATGCATGTAAACTTGAGGGTTTTTGGAGGTCTTGTTACATAACTTTACAATATATGTTCATGAGCCAAGTATAGCAAGAACATGTATTTTAAAGAGGGTTACATGTTTTCTTCAAAATAACCAAAAGTTTTTAATGTTTTGTCTTTTTTACGCCAATCTTTTTCAACTTTGACTGTTAAATCGAGATAAACTTTTTTCTCTACAATTTCTTCTAATTCAAGTCGGGCTTGTGTTCCAATGGTTTTTAGGAGCGAACCATTTTTGCCAATTAGAATACCTTTTTGACTTTTGTGTTCACAGTAAATTGTTGCATAAATTTTGTCGATGTTTTCTTCCTCGTGATAATTGTCAATCATAACAGCGATAGAGTGCGGAATTTCATCTTGTGTGTTTAATAATATTTTTTCTCGGATAATTTCTGATGCTACATCTCGCATTGTTTCTTCTGTCAAAACATCTTCTGGATAAAGCAAATCACCATCTGGAAGTTTTTTATAGATATTATCTAATAATGTATCAATGTTTCTTCCTGTTTTTGCAGAAATTTTTACGATTGGAAGATTTTTTTCAAAAAGAGTTTTGTAACTTAATAAGTTTTGTTCAACTTTTTCCAATTTTTTTACTTTATCTAACTTATTTAAAACAATAATAACAGGTGTTTCAGTTTTAGAAAGAATGTTTTCAACAATCCACTTGTCGCCTTTACCTGCAGGGTCTGATGCATCAACTAAAAATAAAATTAGGTCACTATCCGGAACGGCGATTTTAGCTTCATCAAGTAGAAACTCACCAAGTTTGTTCAGAGGTTTGTGAACTCCAGGGGTGTCGACAAAAACGATTTGCCCTTTATCAGTGGTCAAAATCCCTTTAATTCTTTTTCTTGTAGTTTGAGCCTTGTCAGTTGCAATAACAATCTTTTGTCCAAGTATTTGGTTCAAAAGAGTTGATTTGCCTACGTTAGGTCTTCCAATAATTGTTACAAATCCGCTTTTCATAAAATTAGGATAGCATAAACAAGATGTTTTTAATCAAAAAATCCCTCAAATGTAGTATTTTTGTTGTCGCTCATATATTTTTTATTATTATAATGATAAGATTAATCTTAGGAGATTATTCCGTGAAAAAAGAGATAGTAAAATCAACAATTTTATTAACTACTTTATGCTTTGCACTGTCGCAAAGCGTTTTTGCTGCGGAAAATAAAGAACTTGTTAGAATGGATTTGGATCAAAATTCTGACGGGTCTGTAAAGGTTAATATTTATACAGATAAGCCTTATACAGAGCAAATTATTGTAAACAAAAAACCAGATAATAAATATGTAATTTTGCTTCCTGAAACAGTAAATGCAATGGGAGTAAAGCCAGATGTTTCAGGGTTGTCAAATGTTAAAGGTGTTGATGTAAAAACTCAACAATATTCATCTTTGCCAAATAAAGGCTATACAAAGATTACAATTGACGGTAAAAGACCGATTGAAGTTGTGCCACAAACACATGTCTCTCGTACAATGCAAGCACCAAGAAGAAGTGTTGCAGAGCAAACTAGAAGTGTAATGTCTCAATCAAATAGACGTCCTTATGTAACACCTCAACAAGTACAAATGACAGTTCCACAAAGAGTTTTGAACCAATCAAGACCTGTAACTCATAGTGATTTTGTGCCAGCTTATGAGCGTCAAAGACAATATAATGCTCAAAATACGTCAAGACGATATTCTCAACCAACACAAAACTATGTTGCAAGACCTGTTCAACAAACTCGTCAAGAAGTTGTTGTTTCACAACCTCAAAGGGCAGTTCAACAATTTGCACAATCTGTTCAACGTGCCGTTCAACCACAAGTTCAACAACAAACACAATTAATTGAAACAACTCAAACTTCAAATAACGCTCTTACTGAAAATGAACAAGTTGCGTTGGAAGATAACAATAATAATCAAGCAGTTGATGATGCGACAACTAAACAATTAGAAGCAAATGATGACGATATTACAGAAGACGATTTAGCCTTCTTTAAAAAGATTATCAGATTTAAGCAAAAAGTAGTAAGAAAGATTAAACAAATTCTTTCATTTAGAATTTCTTTCTCAACATTTATGGGCTTGGCTCAATTTGCGTTGCTAATAGTTCTAGTTAAAATTATTGGTGATTTGGTAAAAAGAATTCAATATCCAAACGGAGAAAATATTGAAACTCGCCCTGTGACCAAAAGATTAATTCATAACAATGATGAAACTTTTGATCAGGCATATCCGTCTTATTCAAATATGGACGTGTACAATACGTCTAGGAGCAATTTTGAAGAAGATAACAAGGAAGGATTTAATATAAAGCCACTTTCAACATCTTCAAGTTTTGCTAAAAGTAATAATCTTTACTCAAACGAAAATATGTTGTATAATCAGCAACAGCCAGCGAGTCAAAGTTTTATTCAACACAATGATTTTTATCAACCATTGAATAAGATTAGTAAGGAAGAAAAGATGTCAATCTTTGATGAAAATGCAGAAGATATTGAACGCACAATATTCAAAAATCCATTGAAGCAAATCAGCAAACAAGAAGAACAAACTTTGTTTGATGAAGATGAACCAGCTTCGTTCAATTCTCCATTTAATAACCAAGAAGATTATTCAATCAAAGAACAAGAAGATGAATTCTTCAACTATAATGATAATTCTGGAAACGATGAGGACTTCTTTATCTTTGAAGATGATGATGAAGATGAAGATGAAGATGACATTGAATACCAAGAAGATTATGATGATGAAGAAGACGATGCCGAATATGACGAAGATGAATCTGATGAAGATGAATACGAATATGAAGATGACGGCGAAGAATATGAAGAAGCAGATGATGTAGAAGATACTGAGGCTCAACCTCAAGAACCAGAAGCTGTTTCAGACCCATTTGAACATTTAACAGTAAAATCAAAATTTGTAATTGACGGAAACAGAGGCTTTGCCCTTGTTAGTGTTGATGGTTTGAACGCTCTTATCGGTTATGTAGGTTCAAAAATTAGCGTTATCCGTAAATTTAAAGAAGAAATTAATGATAAAATGCAAGTTCGTCTAAATGAACAAGCTGACGAAAATACGCTAATTTATATTATTAGAGTTGGCAAATTCAAAACTTTGGTTGAAGTTAAGCCAGAGTCTATTAGACAGTTGTTGGATTTATAATAAACTATGAAAAAACTGTTAGTTTGTTTAATCTTTGCTCTAACTTTTTGTACTGCGTGTTACAGGCATGATGATGTACCTACGATAAAATTTGCAAGCTGGGGTTCACAATCTGAAGTTGCTATTTTAAAACCTCTGATTGAAGATTTTGAACAAAAAAACGGTGTAAAAGTTGAATTTATGCACATTCCGCAAAACTATTTTCAAAAATTACACCTGCTTTTTGCTTCCAATATGCCACCAGATGTAATTTTTATAAACAACCTATATTTACCTGTTTATGCGAATTTTTTAGAGGATTTAACCCCTTATGCGGATAAAGATGTGTTTTATAAAAAATCGCTTGATGCGATGACTTATGAGAATAAGGTTTTGGCTATTCCAAGAGATGTTTCAAACTTGGTAGTTTATTATAACAAAGACCTTTTTGACAAGTACGGAATTTCTTACCCTAACAAAAATTGGACATTTAAGGATTTGTTGGAGAAATCTTTAGAATTTAAAAAGCATGGCGTTTTTGGAATTAGCTTTGAAACTTCAAATCTATTTTATTTGCCATACTTAATGAGTGAAGGTGGTGGAATACTTTCAGAGGATTTAAAAACTGTTATAATTGACAAACCTCAATCGCAAAAAGGGTTACAGTTTTATGCAGATTTAAGAAATAAATATAATGTCGCACCTAAAAAATCTCAAAGTGCAAGTGCTACAATGGCGCAAATGTTTTTACAAAAACAAATTGCAATGCACCTTTCAGGTCGCTGGTTAGTGCCTAAATATAGAGAGGTGGCAGATTTTAATTGGGATATAATTAATTTTCCAAATGGTGATAAAGGTAGTATAGTGCCGATGGACGCCTCAGGTTGGGCTGTTTGTAAGCAGTCTAAACGAAAAGAGTTGGCTCTAAAATTTGTTCAATACTTGTCATCAAAAGACTCTATCGGAAAATTAACAAAATCTGGTTTGATTACCCCAGCAAGAATTGATGTTGCAAATTCTGATATATTCTTAAAGGGTAAACCTCAATCTTCACAAGTATTTTTAGAAGTAATTGAAACCTCAAAACCAACACCAGTTTCAAAAGATTATCGTGAAATCTCAGATAAAATAGCCACCCAATTAGAACTTTTGTTTGAAAAATAATCTAAATGAACATCCTGTCATTTTTTAAAGCAAAGATTTTGAGCGGATATGAGACATATTGATATATGACGTAGCAAATAAAGACTTGGAATAAATATTTATTTTCAACCTTCTATCCGATTTCGTCTTCGCCTTTTTTAAGTGCGCTCAAGTCAACTTCTAACTTGCCGTCAGATTGGTAAGATAAGGTTTGAGCCACTGCTGCTGGATAGAAGTGGAAGTTTTTAATCTTGCCTGTATTGATTCTATCAATAACTTCGTCCATATATTTTTGTGTGTTGGTTTTCATTTCTGGGTGCATATCAACCCAGTCACCCAATGGAATAGAACTTCGGTCGTGGTTACAGCCTCCACATTCTAACAAGTAGTTTGTTTCAACATCTCGTCCACCTTCTGATTGTGGCTTGATATGTTCAATTGTGCCAACTGAAAGTTTAACCAATCTTTGTCCGATTTCTGAGTGGCTTCTGTCTGAATATTTAACGACAAAAGCGCTTACGTCATTTTGAGAGGTTGGCATTTTTTCTGCCTCTGTTCTCATTTGTTTATAAACTTTTTCGTCAGAAATTTTACTTTCTAATTCATTCATATCCTTCAAGAAGGCTTTACGTTTGAATTTTATTTCTTTATCGTTTGAGGAAACATATTTTCTTGTTTCGTCAGTAACTTTTTTAACGGTTTCTTGTTCTTTTTCTGATAACGTTTTTGACAACGTGTCAACTGTATCAAGAATTGTATTTTGTTTTGCCTGTAGTTTTTTCAATTCTGGTTCTCTGTGCTCTTGTAATAAATCTCTGAAATTTGCATCAGGCTTTTCTTTTGACCAGTCTTTTAGAAGATTAAAACATTGTTTCTCTACAGGACGCATATTGTCTTCAAATTCATTCAAAGTTTTTACGGCTTGTTTGCTTGTGCAACCCAAACCTTTGGTAACCTTGTTCATATCTTTTTGGGTCATCATTTCAATACCACAACAAGGACATGTAATATGACCTAAACTTCTTACTCTGTCAGCATTTTTTAATCCAGTAAATGCAATTTGTTCTATTTTTGGTTGAGGTTCAACCGCAGGAGATTTTTCAAACCTATCTGGTTTGGTTGCAAATTTTAAATTTGCAAGTGGTTGTGGATTATTTTTAATATACCTATAAACTCTTGGTGTCGCAAATGCTGCGAAAACTTGAATTGGTGGAATCATATCCTTCTTCCCTAAGCAAAAACGCTTAATTTTTTATTTTGAGTACCCTTAGTTTTTTTGTTATACTGTTCTTTCTTTTGAGCCTTTGAAACGATTTCCGCTTCTTGTTTTTTTACTCTTGACATTTCCTGTGCTATTTGTCGTTTGCTCAATTTTAATTTTGAAGTGTCTAGTTTAATTTTACCCTTAGATTCTTTTTCAACAGTTTCTGCTACTAGAATAGGATAAACACGACATCTTTGCAATGCCTCTTTTTTATTAATTTTTTCAATTACTGCATCAATATAATTTTGCATGTGGTCTTTAATTTCAGGGTTTTTGTCTACCCATTTATCAAGAGGCATATTTTTTCTGCGAGTATTCCATTCTTTACTAGCATAAACGTAGTTTGAATAAATATTTTTTCCACCTTCTGAACCGTCTTGAGGGTGTCTAGGTGTGATGTGTTCTAATGAACCAACTGAAGGCTCTACAAGAGAAATACCAATTTGGAACGGTGTTTTTTCTTGTTTTGTGCCAGCGTCTTTTTGTGTAAATTTAACAATAAATGCGCTTACGTTGTCGTGTGAACGTGGAATATCTTCTGCAATATTCAATAGTTCTTGCGCTTTATGTTGTTCATTCATATTTTTTGTGATGTTATTAAGTTTTTCTAACAATCTTCTTCTACGGAAAATGTAGTTAGGGTCTTGCTTTTCAAGAATTTCTTTTGAACTTGCAAGAAGTTTGCCAACATTTTTAGCATCTTCCTTGTTTTGAATTGTTTTTGCACATTTGAACATTCTATGAAGAATTTTCTGTTCTGCATCTTGAACCTTCTTTAAATGCTCTGGTCTTACTGTGTCTAATAGCTCTCTCAAATTCTTTTCTGGTTTGTCTTTGCTCAAATTTTTAAGTATGCCAAAAACTTCCTTTTCAACAGGGTGCATTCTGTCTTCAAAAGGTTGTAATAGCTTAATAGCCTTGTCGCTTCTTCCGCCAAGGTTTTCTTTGTTCAAATGGTTAATTTCTTTTCCGTTAATAATCCTTGTTCCACAATAAGGACAAGGTACATCGCCCAATTCTCGAATGTTTTTTCCTACAATGCTGTTATCAACCGAGGTAAACGAAACGTTTGCAACTGATTGAGATGGTGTAAAAGTATCAGATTGTAAAGTTTTCAACGCAAAAGGGTTTGTTTGATACTTGTTATCAAACAATTTCGGCATTTGAACCTTATTTAAAGACACACTAATAGGATTGAGCATACTTATATATAGCTCCTAAAGATTTGTTTTTGCCCTAATTTCACCATGCTTTTACAAAAGTTTACATGTAAAACGTGGGTGAGTTAAAATTTTTTTAAAATTTTTTCTAATCTTTGTAATTTCAATTTGTTAGTGCCTAAGCCACACAAAAGCATTGTTGATTTTGCATTTGTTTTTTCGTCTTCAATTCTGTTTTCAAATAGTTTTTCTGAAAGTTCAAAACCAGTGTAATTGTTGTGCTTAATTAAAATTTTTGTTATATCTCCGTCAAAAAAATCAATGTCTGGGAGATTTTTTCTTAAATTTTTAATGTTTTTAATTAATTCTTCAATTTTTTGTCTACCCTTTTGAGAGTTTAAGTAATTTATGTTTTTTTCAATTGAATAAAGTAATGCATAACTGGGTGAAGTTGTTGAAAATTTTGCTAAGGCACTATCTATGTCTAAATTTGTGTTTGTATGTAAAAGTGCAGTTGGATTAAGTCCACCAGCTGTTTTATGCAGAGATTGAACTGTGAAATCAGCAATATTTACTGCGCTTTGTGGTAATTTATCCGAGAATGGATATAGTGCACCATGTGCTTCATCTACAATTAAATAAGTTCCGTATTTTGCACAAATTTCTTTTAGTTTTTTTATATCGCTTACAACTCCGTAATAACTTGGTGATGTTACAATTACGGCTTTAATATTATCTTGTGCTAAATGTTTTTCTAAAATTATTGGAGAGAACTCTTTATAAATTCCCCATTCTTCATTTTTTTCTAAATTATAAAAAACAGGTGTTGCACCCGAAAGCTCAACGGCGTTTTTATGGCAAGGGTGAGAGTTGTCCCAAATTAAAACCTTGTCGTCACGATTTACACATGCCAAAACAGAAGCTATTATGCCACTTGTAGAGCCATTTGTTAAAAACTTGGTCTTAGTTGTACCATAAATTTCGCTAGCATGTCTTTCTGCGTCAGCAAGAGCATCTTCAGGTTCGTGAGTGTCAGTTTCAGAAATGTCGTATTTATAAAATTGTTCAAATTTAGAAGTGATAAAAAACCTCTGAGAATGGCTTGGAGTCGTAAAAAGAGTGTTTCTATATGTCTTATTGAATAATTTTGTAAACCCCATTATTTTTCACTACTTTCTTCTGTGTCACTATCGTCAGACAAATCAATACCTTCTAAATCTTCTACATTATCAAGTCCTTCTTCTTTAATAATTTCTTGTAAAAGTGCATTAGTATAACCGATATCTTTTTCTTTAACAATAGTTTTAGAAGATTCAATCATAGCGCCAATTAACCAACCAAGTCCATACATAACAAGCACAGCCGGAACAACAGCAGGAGCGGAACAAACAATGCTTGTATAATTTATACCGCCATTTTTGATAAGACAGCAAGTCCCGACAATAAGCAAAGTTGAACAGCTTAGCAAAAGTCCAATGTTTTGTTTGTATTTGACAATTTTCATAGATTATTTGTTTTCAGCTTCCATGTTTTTATTCATACAGTATTGAATTAAAGTCATTTTATCAACATTAACTTGGTGAACAAATCTTCCTGATAGAATAAATCTTCCGTTATCTTGTTTTTCCATACGAATTGGTTGTAATATACAAGATACATTTTGTTCTTCGCTTAAAACGATTTCTACTTTGTATTCATCATCTAGGTTAATTGATTCGTTAGTAAAGAATTTCAAACCTCCAGCTGACAAGTCAACAGTAGAAATGTCATAAACTTTGTCAGTTGTTAAGTCTCTCATTGTAGTTTCTGTCAAGAACTTGATACGAGTAAATTGACGTCTTTGTAAAAATCTGTGTTTGATAGGGTTTGCAATAAACAATTCGTTGTCTTTAACTTCTGATGCGTGTGATGAGAAGAAAAGAATACCATTTTGAGTGTGAGAATAAAATTCGCAAATATAATTTTGTTTAATACCACTTGTAGGGTATTTCATTTTCATTCTAAAACCTTGTGGTGTAACTTCGGTTACTGAACCCATGTTTGTAAAATTAAAGTCTCTAGGTACGATTGTTACGTCTTGGTCGATTTTTACTAATTCGTTCATTATATAAACCTTTCTGTGTTAATTTCTTACAACTTTTACAATACCCACTGATTTAGTTTTAGTATTTGAACTAATTTCATTATACGACATAATTGTAAATTGTGGATAGTAATTTTCAATTAAGTTTCTAAATGCTAATCTAATTGCAGCTGAACATAAGATTACAGGTTGGCATCCGTAAGTTGTGATTGCTTTTTGAATTTCGCTGTCTAAACTGTTGAACAATAATTTTGAATATGTCGGATCAACGGTCAAACTTCTTCCGTCTGGTGACATACCTTGTGCAAGAGTTCTTTCAACATCTGGAGATAAGATGATTGCCATTAATTCGCCATTGTCGGCAACATTTTGTTTACAAATACTTCTTGCCAAAGCGTGACGAACCTGTTCTGTCAAGTAGCTGTAATCCTTACTAAATTTAGATTGCAAGCTGATTGTCTCAAGTATAGTTTTCAAGTCACGGATTGTAACACGTTCACGCAACAGACTTTGCAGGATTTGTTGAATATCACCAATAGTCATATCCTTCAATAAGTCATCAACATAAGAATCTGAAACTTCTTTTCTCAAATTGTCAACCAATTGTTGAACATCACTTCTTGTTAAGATATCAGCTGCATTTTTCTTGATAACTTCTGTCAAGTGAGTTGAAACAACTGCAGAAGGGCTTACAACTGTGTAACCATAAGCCTCTGCCAAATCTTTTTGATCTTCTTCAATCCATAAAGCCGGTAGACCAAATGCTGGTTCAATAGCGCTAATACCTTTAATATTAGGGTTATCATCGCCACCCATTGCGTTCATGGCTAAACTTCTATCTGGATATACTTCTCCAGCTTCAATAGGTACACCTTTTAACTTAATTTGATAAGTATTTGGTGACAATTGAAGGTTATCTCTAACTCTAATTGAAGGTAATACAATACCCATATCAAGAGCGGTTTGACGTCTAATTTGTGCGATACGTTCTAATAAATCTCCGCCCATTTCAACTTGCAATAATGGTACAAGTCTATAACCAACTTCAATTTCAATAGTATCAACATTAAGTAATTCCATAACGCTTTCACGTGTCGCACGTTTATTTCTTTTACCCAATTTTTCAGCTTTTTCAGCTTCAATTTTGGCTTGAGCTTCTGCAGCAATTTTTGCTTGTTTTTCTTTGTGTTTAAGTGTTGCCCAACTTCCTAAACCAATACTTATAAGCAAAAATGGAATAGTCGGCATACCAGGAATAATACCTAAAACTAATAGTAAACCTGAAACGACTCCTAAAACTCTAGGGTCAGAGAACATTTCCTTGCCGATATCTTGAGATAAGGATTCATCTTTACCTGTTGCACGAGATACAATCAAACCTGTTGCAACTGAGATTAAAAGAGCAGGAACTTGTGAAACAAGACCGTCCCCTACGGTTAATATGGTGTATGTAGTTAAGGCTGTTGAAAAATCCATTTTCAGCATTACCATACCAATAATCAAACCACCGATAATGTTAATGATAGTGATTAAGATACCAGCTGTGGCATCACCTTTTACGAACTTAGAAGCACCGTCCATAGTACCGTAAAAATCAGTTTCACGTTCAAGTGCTTTTCTTCTAGCTTTTGCTTCCTCGTCAGAAATCAATCCTGCATTCAAATCGGCATCAATACTCAATTGTTTACCAGGCATTTTATCCAAAGTGAAACGTGCTGTTACTTCAGCTACACGAGTTGCACCGCCTGTGATTACCATAAAGTTAATCAATACAAGAATTACGAAGATTACAAAACCTACAACATAGTTACCACCTACAACGAACTCCCCAAAAGAGTGAATTACGTTACCAGCTTCACCGTAAAGCAAAATAAGTCTTGTAGAACTGATGTTCAAGCCTAATCTAAACAAGGTTGCAATCAACAATACTGTTGGAAAACTTGAATAATCAAGTGGCTCTTTTGTATAAAGACAAACTAGCAAGATGATTACAGAAAGTGAAATGTTGATAGTCAACAAAATATCCAGCATTGCAGGTGGAAGAGGAATAACCATCATTAAAACAATGAACACCAAGCCAATGGCTAGTGAGATGTCATTATTCTTCAATAAGTTTGAAAGTTTTCCAAAGTTCATCTTTTTGTTCTCTTACCTTCACCCAAGATTAGCGTTTCCTGTTGTTGTATACATACGCAAGAATTTCTGCAACAGCTTGAAACATATCTGATGGTATTATATCATTTATTTCTACTAATTGGTAGAGTGTTCTTGCAACAAGCCTATTTTCTACGATAGGAATGTTATTATTTTGAGCAATTTCTCTAATCTTAAATGCAATAAAATCAACCCCCTTAGCCACAACGTAAGGTGCTGGTTTTTGCGTTCTATCATATTTTATCGCAACTGCGTAATGTGTCGGATTTGTTACAACCACATCGGCAGTTGGAATAGCAGACATCATTTGTTGTTGTAAAAGTTGTTGCCCCATGGCTCTAATTTTGCTCTTAATTTTTGGGTCACCTTCGGTTTCTTTGAATTCGTCTTTAATTTCTTGCTTAGTCATCTTGATAGATTTTTCAAATTGATAAGTTTGGAATTTTAAGTCTAAAAGTCCAATAATAAGCATTGCCAAGCACATATTCAAAAACATTTGTCCTAAAATGCTACCAATTACGGAGAATACGACCTCAGGAGTTGCACCCAATAGTGCATAAAGTTCATCTAACCTAGAATGAACTACTGAATAACCACAAGCACCTACAATACATACTTTCAATATTGATTTTGCAAGTTCTACCATTTTTTGAGGTTCAAAAGGGTTTAACAATTTCTTTAAACCGTCTACCCATTTTTTAGGTGAAACGTTATCAAATTTTGGGGTTATTTTATCAATAGCAAAAATTTTGCCGATTTGAAGTCTGATTGAAACAGCAGTAAGAATGAAAGTTGCTACCATAAATGGTAAAACGGCCTCTGCCATTACTCTTACATAAGGTGCTAACAATCCAATAAATTCATTAACATTGATTTCTTTTGGGTTTAGGTTAGTGAAGGAATAATGCATAAGTATTTGGAAACGATTCATCATCCAACCGGAAAAAGCACCTAAAAGTACAAGACTTATTGTAACTGTTACAGATGACATCAAGTCCTTGCTCTTGGCTACATTACCCTTTTCACGTTCTTTCTCCCGTCGTCTGGGTGTGGCTTCTTCGGTTCTATCTGCGGCATCGTTTGCCATTTTTAAGCTATTTTATCCTTTCTTTTAAAATAATGTTGCGACCTGCGTCAGAACTTTTTCTAACAATATTCTAGAATATTCTGCAATAGGGCGCATAAATATCATACATAATAATAATCCAACATAAATTTTTAAAGGCATTGCAACCATAAAGATGTTCATTTGTGGCATCAGTTTTGAAATAAAACCCAATAAAATATCCTTGATTAACAATACGCTAAAAATTGGCATTGAAATTCCAATTGCGATTACAAACATTTGTCCTGTCATATAGATTACTCTTTGAACAAGAGTGCCATCAAAAATGAAGGAATAACCAATAGGTACATGTGCAAAACTACTGTAAACTGCTGAAAACAACCATTGATGAGCATTTAAACTAATAAAGATTAGGGTTAAAAGGATTGTGAAGGCTTGCGAGATAATAGGTGAAGTAGTGCCTGATGCAGGGTTTAAGGCTTGGCTTATAGACAAACCCATTTGAATAGAGAACATATTTGCACCAAGTTCGGCAGCCATGAAAACCAAGTTTGCACAAAAGCCAATGATGTAACCAATTGCGAATTCTTTAATCATTACAACAGTTAAACCCGCAATGTCATGCGGTATCATAAATTGAGAGTGTCCTTGTACAAATGGATAAAATATGAATGCTATAAAGCAAACAAGCCAAATTTTAATCTGCATAGGGATTGGATAAGTTGAAAATAGCGGTGCAGAAGTCAATAGACCGCTTATTCTTGTGAAAACTGCCATAAAAACGATAATATTTGCAGGTGTGAAAATTTGTAATAAAGTAAAATCCACTTGCGACCCTCTATTTTATTAATCCAGGAATCATATCAAAAAATTCGTTTGTTGTTTGAATTACCAAACTCATCATCCAAGGCATTAATACAATCAATGCAATTACGCCCGCAATGATTTTTGGTACGATTGTAAGTGTAGATTCTTGAATTTGTGTGATTGTTTGAAAAATACTAACTGTTAAACCGACTACGATGCCGACAAGTAGAACTGGTGTAGAAATTTCCAAAATCAGCACAAACATTTTTTGTAAAAGTGTTATAACTATATCTTGTTCCATTAATTTTCCTCAATTCTAACTTGCAGCTGCAAATCCTTCTACAAGCGATTTTATGATTAAATACCAACCATCAACCATTACAAACATAATCAATTTGAAAGGTAGTGCGATTGTTGTTGGTGGCAAAAACATCATACCCATTGAAACAAGTACGCTGGAAATTACGATGTCGATTACCAAGAATGGCAAGAAGATTACAAAACCAATCTTAAATGCTGTGTTTAATTCGCTAATAATAAACGATGGAATTAAAACATAAGTTGGAACATCGTCTATGTTTCGAGGTTTATCAATCTTAGCCATTTTTACAAATAGTGCAAGTTCTTTTTCATCAGTCTGTGCGAACATAAACGCCCTAACAGGTTTGATACCTCTATCCAAAGCTGCTTGTTGTGTAATTTGATTGTTCATATAAGGTTGTAAGGCTTCTTTGTTAATTTTGTTTATTGTTGGAGCCATAACAAAGAAGGTTAAAATAAGCGCCAAACTGATTAATACTTGGTTTGGAGGTAAAGAACCTGCCCCTAGGGCTTGTCTTGTTAACGCTAAAACGATTGCAATTCGGACAAACGCAGTTGTCATAATAAAGATACTTGGTGCTAAGGTTAAAATAGTCAACCAAATAAGGATTTGAATACCGTTTGAAAAGTCTTGAGGCGTGTTAGCAGGTTGCATTCCTATATTAATATTAGGAAACGACAGGGCTGCACTTGCCATTGGCGCAAACATAAATAGCGCACCGACGGTAAACATTACCTTTCTCAATAAATTTTTGTTCATTTTTATCCCTAATCTCGATTTTGTGATAGTTTTCCTTTTTTATTCTAAAGGATTTTTGTATTTAGGGCTATTTATTAAATTTTAGTAACATAATCGAAACAACAAAGAGGCGCAGTTGATTTTATCAACTGCGCCTCTAAAAATCTATGAAGTTAATTATTTGCTCTCAACAGCATAAACACTAACTTGTTTTCTGTCACGTCTGTGAGGTTCAAATTTTACTTGACCGTCGATTAAAGCGAACAATGTATCATCAGAACCGATACCAACGTTGTTACCTGGGTGGATTTTAGTTCCTCTTTGGCGAACGATGATGTTGCCTGTTTTAACCATTTCTCCGCCGAATTTTTTAACGCCTAAACGTTGAGCTTCGGAATCACGTCCGTTACGGGTAGAACCCATCCCTTTCTTATGTGCCATTTTATACCTACTTTCTAATTAAATATTACCGTAATAACTCTATGATTATGCTTCTGTTGTTTCTGCAGTTTCAGCTGCTTTTTTAGAAGCTGTTGTTCTGATTTTGTTAATCATAACTCTTGTGTATTGTTGTCTGTGACCACGTTTTACACGGTAACCTTTTTTAGGTCTTTGTTTGTAAACGATAACTTTCTTAGCTTTGTCATGACCCATGATAACGCCTTCAGCACTTGCATTTTTTACGTATGGTTGACCAACTTTTGATTTTTTACCGTTAACTACCATAACAACTTTGTCAAATACAACTTTGTCATCTTTTTCGCCTTCAAGTAGTTCTACGTCTAAGTAACGACCTTCTTCTACTTGGTATTGTTTTCCGCCTGTTTCTACTATTGCGTACATTTTTAAATCCCTTTCTATTTGAGGAATCGCAACCTTTTTAGGTTTTTGTGAGCGATTTACCTATCTAACTGTAATACTATTTGTGTAATCTTATTATTTACCGCTAAACTTCCGCTGTCAAGCATGTTTGAAAACAAAATTTAACAAAAATAATTATTCAAAAATTCTTTTCCACAAAGGTTTTTGGCGTTCTTCTAGGTATTCAAGTCTTTTTGCTAATTTTTTATTATCTTCTAACAATTGTTCAACTTGTTGTGCCAATTTTTGGTTATCTTTTTTGTATTCGCCTGCCTCAATTAATTTTTCAGAGAATTGAGATGCGTCAATATGATTTTTTATATCGTCAGTAATTTTTCCTGCAACCGCTTCTGCAAGCATTTGAAGTGTTTGATTTGTAACATTTAAGGTCACATTTCTAACCTCTGGAATTTGTTGTGGAGTTGTTTCTAAGGCTGTTGATTTAATTTCTTCATCTTCTTTTTCTGGCATTTCCAAAGGTGTTTTGTGTATACGGTAACAAATTTGGTCGTTTGTGTAACCTTGAGATTTTAAACTGATTCCTTTTTTTAGTTTAAAAATTCCGATATCGTCAAAGAAAACAGTACCGTCTTTTGCTTCGTAAATTGGATCAATTTGCCAATCTTTAACAAAGTTTTCTAACGCTCTTATATCAATATAATAGTTATCTTCATTTAATTTTTTTAAAACATCTTCTTTTCTGTACATTTCAACCCTTTTTAGTAATTTTTAAGTTTTCTTTGGATATCTCTATTTTGAGTTTTTTTAGTTATATCTTCACGTTTGTCATAAAGTTTTTTACCTTTTGCTAAACCAATTTCAAGTTTAGCATAACCTCTTGTTAAAAACAGTTCTAAAGGTACTATCGTGTAACCTTCTTTTTTGATTTTCATTTCTATCTTTAGAATTTCTTTTTTATTTAAAAGAAGTTTTCTAGTTCTTTCTGGCTCGTGGTTATATCTATTACCTTGCTCGTATTTTGATATGTGGCAATTGTACAAGAAAATTTCACCTTTTTCAATTTTTGCAAAGCTGTCTTTTAAATTTACAGCTCCTTTTCTGATAGACTTAATTTCAGTCCCAGCAAGAACAATACCGGCAATAAATTTATCAAATATAAGAAAGTCGTGAAAGGCTTTTCTGTTTGTTGATATAACTTTTTTGTCCATAGTTAAATTATACCGCAAACTTTGAACCTTGCCAAGAGTCTCGGCGAATTAGTTCTGCGTCAATCTTATTTAAACATTCAAACTTTTTGCCAATCCATTTTGGTTCAACAAGAGTTGATTTCAAGCCACTTCCCGCAATTCTATGTAAAGTTGTTTCAGGGGGCAAAAGTTCAATAGCATCACAACAAAGGTTTACGTATTCCATTTCGTCCATAAATTTAAACTCACCTCGTTCGTACATTTGAGTGATTTCAGTGCCACGAAGTCCGCAAATCATGTGAAGTTTTACACCGTCAACTCTTAATTTAGCTAACAATTTGATAGTTTCCATCATTTCATCGTGAGTCTCCCATAAGCCAAAAATCACATGAACACAAGTGTTTATACCTCGTTCTTTTGTCATTTTATACGCTTTTAAAAAACAATCTAAATCGTGACCACGATTAATTCTTTCAAGAGTTTTGTTGTGCATAGATTGAAGTCCGTATTCAATCCAAGTTTCATATTTATCTTTGTAACCTGCAATTAAATCAAGTTTTTCTTCATCAACGCAGTCAGGACGTGTTCCGATAGATATTCCGACTATGTCAGGGTGATCTAAAGATGCGTCATAAATTGTTTTCAATTCTTCAACAGGCTTATAGGTGTTAGAAAAAGACTGAAAATAAGACATATATTTTACGGCTTTAAATCTTTCTGTAAGGTATTGAGCACCAAAGTCTAATTGCTCTTTTATAGACATATTTGCTGAATGAGATTGAGAAAAACTTCCCCCGTCATCGCAATAAATACAGCCGTGTTTACCGTTTTGTCTGTTTGGACACGAAAAACCGGCGTCAAGTGTTATTTTGTAAACCTTAACGCCGAATTTTTCTTTTAAATATTCGCTAAATTGATTGTAGCGTTTTTCTGTACCGTGGAAAAACATTATAAATTAGTTGTTTTCACCTTCTGTTTCTTTAGGGATAGGGTAAACATAGTGTTCACCGCAAGCTGGACATACAACTTCTTGTTGTTTACCGTCTTCTAAAACTGCTACTTCAAATAATTGTTTGCAACCTGATTGTGTGCATCTGATAGCCCAAGTTGGTCTTACAAGTCTTGCCATTTTTTAATTTCTCCTTTTTTTCTTAATCTTATCACAGTAAATAAAAATTGTAAAATGGATTAAGATATAGTGAACTGGGACATGGGGTTGAAAATTTTTGAAAATAAGTTATAATAGATGTAGAACAAGTGGCAATTAGCAGAAGCTAAAATTTTACATCACTTTGTTTTAGTTTATAAAACTAGCACTAGGACGGCAATCGCAAGTGCTAGTTTTTCGTTTTTAAAGTAAAGAGTTACTATAAAAAGTAATAATAGCATGATTGATTTCGTCATACGCATCACCTCCCTCTTGACGTTAGAACCGTCAATCATAAAGGTTTGGTGATGTCCACTTGTCTACTTTAAATTTTCAATGTACTTACCTTTTTATTCTAACACGAGGTTTAAAAAAGTATGTACATTAAATTGATGATATTCGTTGCAAAAAAAAGATGCAAAGCCGTAATAAAGCGGCTCCGCATCTTTTTTAAATTAGATATTAAATTATTTATTATGGTCGAACATTTGTTTAATGCCGTCAACTGAAGAAAGAACTCCTGTTGCTTCATAAGGCATATAAACAACCTTGTTGTTTTGACCTGATGCAATACCTTTTAGTGTTTCTAGATATTTCATAGCGATTAAGTATTGATCTGGTTTACCTTTATCACCAATTGCATTAATAATTAATTCAACGGCTTGTTTTTCACCTTCTGCTTCAAGAACACGAGCTTTTGCGATACCGTCAGCTCTTAAGATTGCAGCTTGTTTTTCACCTTCTGCTTTGTTAATTGCAGCTTCTTTTTCCCCTTGAGCTTGAAGAATTGCAGATTGTTTCATACCTTCAGATTCAAGAATTACGGCACGTTTTTCACGTTCTGCTTTCATTTGTTTTTCCATTGCAGCTTGAATGTCAGCAGGTGGGTTGATGTCTTGAAGTTCTACACGGTTAACTTTTACGCCCCATTTGTTAGTTGCTTCGTCTAAGATTTCTCTTAATTCTTGGTTAATTTGGTCACGAGAAATAAGAGTTTCATCTAAGTCTAATTTACCAACTAATTGTCTCAAGTTTGTTTGAGTCAATTTTTCGATTGCATCTAACAAGTTTGAAATTTCGTAAACTGCTGATTTCGCATCAACGATTTGAAAGTATAATAAAGCGTTAATGCTGATTGTAACATTATCTTTGGTGATTACATTTTGTCTTGGAAAGTCATAAACTGTTTCACGTTTGTTAATGCTTTTTAAAATTTTGTTGTAAGTATAAACTTGACCATCTAAGCCTTTTTGTCTTTCTTTCCATTCAATTCCGCAAGGGGCATCAATGAATGGAATAATAAAGTTTAACCCTGGTGTTAAGGTCTTGTGATATTTACCCAAACGCTCAATGATAACTTCTTCCATTTGTTTAACAATGATTACACCGAATTTGATATAAGCAATTGCCAAAACTATTACTAAAATTAATAAAATATCCATTTTTTCTCCTTATTTTTGTTTAACAAACATAGTTAAACTATCATTTTTAATGATTTCAACTTCAGAACCTTCTGGAATTTCGTTGTCGTTTAATGCTCGAGCTTCCCAGCGTTCGCCATAGATTGAAATAGCTCCTTCGTTCTTGTTAATTGTTTTTATAGCTTTTGCAGTTTTGCCGATGTATTGACCTTCCATTCCTGTTTCTTGTTCTTTTGTGGCTTTTTGATTTTTAGCTAAAAGTGGTCTGAAAATTAAAAGCGAAACAAGTGAACAAACGGCAAACAATGGCACTAACACTACTTTAGAAGCAACCCAAACAGCTACAATTGCGGTAATAAATGCCCCAACTGACATACTTAAAAAGAATGTAAAAGGCATAAACATTTCTAAAATAAGTGTTATAACCCCGACGCAAGTCCAAAATTGCCAAAGAGTCATCTATTCGTCATCTCCTACTAATTCGTTCATAGCATCAACCATTGCTTCGATGTCGATACCGTGAACTTTAGCGCCAGCTTCTAGGTTTTCAAAGTGAGCTGCTGCACAACCGATACAACCCATACCGAATTTTTGGAATACTTCAACTGTTTCAGGGTGATTTTGTACGATTTCCATAATACCCATATCTTTTGTAATTTTTGCCATAATTATTTTCTCCTTATCCTTTATGTTGACTTAATACAAAATATCATTAAATCTATTCTACAAAATAATCGTAAAAATGTAAATAAGATTAAAGATTAATTTTGACAAAATGTTGACTTTAAAAAAAACATCATTAAAAAGAGAGCATAGGATATTACATAAGCAATAAAGAAAATGAGGATGAGATTATGGAACAATTTTTAAGAAACTTTTTTAACAACGATTCAGTATGTTTAGGATTATGCGATTTGCAACGTAAAATTGCAGGTGTAAGTTTTAACAATCCACCAGCACACATGCAAGCACCTGTTCATACTCCGCAACCGCAAGTATATCATCAAGCATATGCTCAAGCCTATGCTCAACAACAAGTTCAACCACAACCACAACAAAAAATGTCTTTGTCTCAATATTTTGCGCAACAACAACGTGAATACGCTGCAAAACAAGCGTATGCTTCACAAAAACAAACTATGGTTGCTCCACAACCTTCTCAAAATCCATATAGACAAGTTCAACAACAAACTTTTCAACAATCTTTGAACCAACCACAACAAGTTCAAAGAACCGTTCATGTACAACAATCATCAAACGTAGAATCATATATTCAACAAAGACCAACTCACTCTCAAGCTAAAACAACAACAATAATCAATGGAAATATGAAGAAAGTTATCTCAGCTGCAGTCCCTGCACGCAGATGATTGTTTCAGGCGGGCAACCATGCACTGCCCGCCTGTGTTTCTAAAACGAAACGCCGATTGCATTTGCAATCGGCGCTTCGCAGTTTTAAATAATATGTGAGAAAGTATTAAAGTAATCTGAAATAACATTTATAAGCATTGGCAAAATCCACATTAGAATAGCCGCACCAAAAACGGGTTTGAAAAGGAAGGACAATTGGAATACGTTTACTTGTGGAGCTGTTTTAGAAATTACACCCAAGATAATATCTTGTCCTAAAGTTGCCAACAGTACAGGGGACGCAATTTGAAGCCCCATGTATAAAACATTTGAGGATAAACTTATTAAATAATCCATATTTACAAGTTTATTCAACGGAATTGTGCTTGCGTAAATCGGAAAGATTTCAAAACTTTTATCTATTGCTTGAAATAACCAATAAGCACCGCCGATTTGTAAAAAAATTACAATGCCTAAAACGCCGAAAAATCTGCCTAAAATAGAAACTTGGCTTGAAGTTGTAGGGTCTAAAACCATTGCAGAAGATAACCCCATTTGCATGTTAATCATATCGCCACCTGCTTCAATGGCGGCAAGGATTAATTGAGCCATATAGCCAATAATCATACCTGCAGCAGCGTTTAGGAGTAGTGCTAAAAGTAAATCCCCATGCGCAGGCTGACCTTGTGCATTTACTAAAGGTAAGAAAATTAGTGTCAAAAGGAAGGATAAGCCTAATTTTACTAAACCTGGAATTTCCTTTCTGTTTAAAACAGGTGCAAATCTTACAAAACCCAACATTCTTGCAAAGATAACTAGTCCAGCGCACATATTTGCGATGAATCCAGGAATCAAAGAGTTAAGTTGTATGATGAAGCCTTCCATATTTATTGATTATTGTACCTATTCATAATTTTTTGTGTTTCCATAAAATCAGTTTTTGGTTCCATAACACCAGATGCCTTGTCATAACGCTTAAATTGGTCTTTGCCATGTCTGTTATAACCTGGTTTTCCGCTAGTCATACGCTTAAATTCGTCTTTGTCTGGCTTTTTAAATTGATCTTGCATTTCATTTGCAAAAGGTCTTGTGTATTTGTAATAATCAGCAGGCAAAACGTAAGTGTCGTTTTTAGGAACGACGTTAAACGCCAAAGCCATGCCATCTGTGAATAAGTTAGTTAGAATTCTAACAAATCCAACACCACCGATTACAATTACAAGGAATACAGCCAAAATTTTAGGAGCTGCGGCAATAGTTTGTTCTTGAACTTGAGTTACGGCTTGCAAAATACCGACAACAAGACCGATACCAGCAGCTACAAGTACGCAAGGCATTGAGATTGAAAGCATTACGACAAAACCTCTTGCCATATATTCCATTAACATTTCCATAGTTTTTACCTCTTTTAGTTATAACTTTGTACCAGACCCTGAACAATCAATGCCCAACCGTCAACCGCAATAAATATAAGCAGTTTGAACGGTAAAGAAATGATTGTTGGTGATAACATGAACATACCTAGTGCTAATAAGATGTTTGCTACAACCAAGTCTAATACGATAAATGGTACGAATACGATGAAACCAATTTCAAAAGCTGTTTTTAATTCACTGATAATGTAAGCTGGAGCAACTTGCCAAATTGTAATTTCATCTGGACTTTCTGGTCTATCATTGCCTGAAAGCTCTATAAAGAATGCCAAATCCGTTTCACGGGTTTGTTTTAGCATAAATTCTTTCAATGGTTTAGAACCTTTTTCTATTGCTACGATTAAGTTCTTTGTTTGTTTGTAAGGAGCTTGACCTTGTTCATAACATTGTTGGAATACTGGTCCCATAGTGTAGAACGTCAAAATCATAGATAAACCGATGATTACAATTGACGGTGGAACAGATTGTGTACCCATCGCAGTTTTTAGCATTGAAAATACAATGATAAATCTTAAAAAACTTGTCATGCAAGCGAATACAAACGGTAATATCGAAAACATTGACATTACTAAAAGCATTTGTATAACGGGATTTATATCCTTAAAAATGTCTGACATACTATTTCTACCTTCTTTTTAACCTATTAATAATTTACGCCTTGTTCTTCTAAATTAGCTTTATCAATTTCATCTAATTCGTTAGTATCATTTGTAACTAAGTTGTTAGAATCTAATTTAGAAATTAAAGTTGTTCTTTCTAAATCTGCTGCAATCAAAAAGCGTTCGTTGCCAGCTTTTATGATGTACAGAGTTTTTCTTGAAGACAAGCCTAAACCGTCTTCGATTGATAACAAACCTTTTTTGTTGCCTGTAAAGTTTGTTATTGCAAACTTTTTATATGCAAATAGAGCGAAACAGATTAGCCCTATCATAGCCATTGTGTATACTGTGAAATTTAAAATGTAGTGTCCCATTTGTTATTTAATCCTTTAATGATTTTTTATTTAAAGTCTATAAGCAGTTAAGCCCTTAAGTGGATAAGTCGAATTATAATTGAACATAAATAGACTTATAGGCTTAATGTCTTTATTAGATATCTTCGTCATCAAGTTCAAAATCGCTGTAATCGAAATCCTCATCGCCTTGACCATCTTGAGGCATATCGCCCATTTCTTGCATAGGTTCGCCAGCCATTTCATCTTGATGCATTTCAACATCGCTGTCAGGAATTGGCAATTCTTGTTGCATTTCTGGCATTGGTTGAGGTGCTGGTGCAGACGGTGCATCAGCGAAAATGTGGTTGATTTTTACGCCATAGCGGTCGTTTACGATAACAAGTTCGCCTGTTGCAATTGTTTTTTCTTCAACTTTTAGCGTAATGTTGTTGTTGTAAACAGAGCCGATATCTACAACCAAACCGTCTTCGATATTTTTTAATTCGCCCAAAGAAATTTTTACTTTGTCGAATTCTGCGCCCATTTCCACCTGAATACTGTCCCAAAGGTTTGCTGGTGGCATGTTTGAAGCCATTTCTTCTTCTCCTCCGTTATCTACTGATATAATTAATGCTGGGTTAGGGGCTATTCTAAAATCTTTGGAGTAGCCCATATATCGCAAATTCATAAGCTGAATGTTGCTATTGTCTAAAACTACAATGTCTTCGACTTCTAAGGATTTTAAATCTTTTACTGTAAAACTTGTTGTGCCAACAGAGATGTTGACCTCTACTAAACTACCCAAGAAAGAGTCATTAGAGAATTTCTGTTCTCCTAGCTGAATTTCTTGTGGCGAAATTAAAGTGTTTGGGAATGAAACGATAACTTTACCACATCTTCCAGATTCGTTGTCTTTAATCATGAAGGTTAAATGTACGGTGTCGAATTTCTTTACTGTGCCATCATATTGTTGTGGTATAAAGTTAGAGCTTATAAAATTATATAAATTATCATTGTAAGCCGTTATTAATTTTGCTTCAAGTTCTGTAATTTGATTGATTTGAAACGCTTTTTTAGAAGGTCCTAAACTTCGTTCTAAAATTACCCTAACGGCTTTGTCAGAGCTTCTGATGTAAACTTCGTTTTTAGCATCAACCTTAATTTTGGTAACAAAATAACTATCATCTTGGAAAAGAGTGTTCATATTTTGACTGACAGAAACAAGTTTGAAGTGTAACCCACCTAAAAGAAAATCATCAGATGCGCTTTGTAGTGCATTGTTGAATGCACTATCAAACCAGCTGAATTCAGCCAATAATTTTTTTGTACTTGTACTTAACGCTTCTGTCATTCCCCGTAAGTCCCTTTTTGGGTTTTAACTTATTACTTTCCCGTTTATAGCATAATTGTATTTCTGTAAAGTGGCATCATTCGTTTAGAGGATTTTTTTTATTTATGAAGTATGCGAAATATTTTTGTTGTTTGACTAGGAGCTTATTTTGTTAAAATATTGCATAAATAATTTTTTGTAATACAATTATGGCGTAGATATACTTTTACAAACAAAAGGAGAACTCAAATGAGTGAAAGAAAATTAGTAGGAACAGAAGAAATGTTCAAAAAAGCATTAGCTGGCGGTTACGCTATCGGTGCTTACAATGTTAACAACATGGAAATTTTACAAGGTATTGCAGAAGCAGCTGAAGAAACTCGTTCACCAATCATTTTACAAGTTTCAGCAGGTGCTAGAAAATACGCTAACCAAACATACTTAATCAAATTAGTTGAAGCAGCTTTAGCTACAACAACAGTACCTATCGCATTACACTTAGATCACGGTGCTGACTTTGAAATTTGTAAAGCTTGTATCGACGGCGGTTTCTCATCAGTAATGATTGACGGTTCAAGATTCCCATTCGAAGAAAACGTAGCAGTAACTAAGAAAGTTGTTGAATACGCTCACGAAAGAGGAGTTTCTGTAGAAGCTGAACTTGGTAAATTAGCTGGTGTTGAAGATGATGTTAATGTATCAGATAAAGATGCTAAATATACAAATGTTCACGAAGCAGTTGAATTTGTTAAACAAACAGGTTGTGATTCATTAGCAATTGCTATTGGTACTTCACACGGTGCTTACAAATTCAAAGGTGAAGCAAAATTAGACTTCGACAGATTAAAAGAAATTAAAGATGCATTAAAAGAAGCTGGTTTTGGTGATTATCCAATCGTTCTTCACGGTTCATCATCAGTACCAAAAGAATTCGTAGAAAAATGTAACAAATTTGGTGGTAACTTACCAGATGCACAAGGTGTTCCAGAAGACATGTTAAACTATGCTTCTAAACACGGTGTAGCTAAAATCAACATTGATACAGACTTACGTTTAGCTATGACTTCAACTATCAGAGAATTCTTCATTGAACACCCTGAAAAATTCGACCCTCGTGAATACATGGGACCTGGTAGAACAGCAGTTAAAGAAATGGTTATGCATAAAATGAGAGATGTATTAGGAACAGCTGGTCACGCTGATGACTAATTCATAACTCAATAAGTTATAAACATTAAAAAGGTTAAAGACAAGAATGTCTTTAACCTTTTTTTGTTGTTAGGTAAAATATTTAAATTTTGTCTTAACTTTTATAGGCTCAAATTTAAAAATAAGTGTTATCTTTACATTCATATTAAGATGATATCAAGATATTATTAGTTTAGGCATGTTTATAATATAATATACACAATAGGTACATTAAAATAGGGGAATTATTTTGAAAACTTCCAAGCTGACATCATTTATTTTTGGCGCATTAATTTTAGGCGTATTTATTGGTTGGTTATTTCCATCATTTGCAGTTAAATTAGACCCATTGGCAAAAATCTTTTTAAATATGATTAAGATGATTATTGCACCATTATTGTTCTCCACATTGGTTGTTGGTATTGCAGGACATGGTGATATTAAAAGTTTGGGTAAAATCGGTTTAAAAACTATAATTTACTTTGAGATAGTTACAACAATTGCCTTGTTAATTGGTTTAGCAATGGGTAACTTAGTTCAACCAGGTGTTGGTGTAGGTGTTAATGCAAGTGCTCATGATATGCAAGCGGCTCAACACTTGGCAACAATTAATACAAATAATTCTTTGAGCGGAATGATTATCGGTATGTTCCCAACTTCTGTTGTTAAGGCAATGGCAGACGGTAACTTACTTCAAATAGTAATCTTTTCTCTATTCTTCGCAGTAGCAATTTGTGCAGTTGGTAAGGCTGCAAAACCAGTTTTAGATGTTTTAAATTCAACTGCAAAAATAATGTTTAAATTTACAGAATATGTTATGTACTTCGCTCCTGTTGGTATTTTGGGTGCGGTTGCTTCTGCTATCGGCTCAAACGGTATTGGAGTATTAAAAAGTTATGGTAAAGTAATTTTCTGCTTATACGCAGCGTTAGCAATATTTATCGGTTTAGTTTTACACGGTGTATGCTCAATTGTAAGAGTTCCATTTTGGAAACTTATGGGTGCATTGAAAGACCAAATTTTATTAGCATTTACAACTTCAAGTTCAGAAGCTGCCTTGCCAAAATCTATGGAAATTATGGAAAAATTTGGTGTTCCAAGAAACATTGTAGCGTTTGTAATGCCAACTGGTTATTCATTTAACCTTGACGGTTCAACTTTGGGGGTTGCCGTTGCAGTATTATTTTCTACACAAATTGTAGGAATTAACTTGAATTTTGAACAACAATTAGTTATGATGTTAGCGTTGATGTTTGCTAGTAAAGGTATCGCAGGTGTGCCAAGAGTATCATTAATCGTACTTGCAGGAACTTTGACAACATTTAACTACCCAATTGTAGGTGTTGCAATTCTATTAGGTATTGACCACATTTTAGACATGGCACGTACAGTAACAAACTTGATTGGTAACTCAATCGCAACAGTTGTTATTGCTCGTTGGGAAGGTCAATTTGACGACGAAAAAATGCAAAAATATATTTCTAAAGAAAAACGTCGTAAAGAACTTTTAGCATATTTTAGCTCAAAAAGACAACAACAAAAAAATAATCAATTAGTAAATGAAGGATAAGTTGGAAATGACAGAGAACGAAAAAAAAGAGTTTAAAGATACTCTTAATTTACCAAAAACCACATTAGAAATGCGTGCAAACGCAACAAAAAAAGAACCTGAAACTCAAAAGTTTTGGGAAGAACATCAGATGTATAAAAAAATGACTGAAAACAGAGATAAAGCTAATAGTTTTATTCTTCATGATGGTCCTCCATACTTGAGTTCAGAAAAAATTCACGTTGGTACAGCGTTGAACAAAATTTTAAAAGATATTTTAATCAAATATAAATCTCAAAGAGGTTACTATGCACCTTATGTTCCAGGATATGACGGTCATGGTTTACCAATTGAAAATAAAGTAGTTAAAAATATTGAAGGTGGACGTAATGCAGTTACTCCAGCAGAATTAAGACAAAAATGTCGTGAATATGCTCACAATAGCTTAAAAGGTCAAGAATCAGAATTTAAAAGACTAGGCGTTTTAGGCAACTGGGAGCACCCTTATTTGACAATTGACGGAGAATACGAAGCTGAACAAGTTAGAGTATTTGGTGAAATGTACAAAAAAGGCTATATTGAAAAAGGTTTGAAACCTGTTTATTGGTGTGCATCTTGCGAAACAGCTCTTGCTGAAGCAGAGGTTGAATACGCAGATCACACATCAACTTCAATTTACGTAAGATTTAAGTTTGATGATGAAAGCGTTAATACTTTAAAATCAAAATTTGATTTCTTAAATACAGACAAAGATATGTATGCTGTAATTTGGACAACAACTCCATGGACAATTCCGTCAAACTTAGCAATCAGCGTACACCCAAGATTTGAATATACTTTCTTTGAATACAACAACGATATTTATTATGCAGCAACAGGCTTGTTGGCAAACTTCTTAAAAGATGTTGATTGGAAAGAAGAAGATATTAAAGTTCTAGGCACTTGTAAAGGTCAAGACTTAGAAAACTTAACTCCTGTTCACCCAATGTATGACAGAAAATCACCAATTCTTTGCGGTGAACACGTTACACTAGATGCTGGTACAGGTTCAGTTCACACAGCTCCTGGACATGGTTTAGAAGACTACGAGGTTTGTTGCAAATACAAAATCGGTGTATATTCACCACTTGATTCAAAAGGTGTTTGGACTGAAGAAGCTGGCGATTTAGCAGGTATTCCTTATTACAAAGGAAATTCTATTGTAATCGACAAATTAAAAGATTGTGGCGCATTACTTGCGGCTGCGGATATTCAACACAGTTATCCACATTGTTGGAGATGTAAAAAGCCTGTAATCTACAGAGCAACTCCTCAATGGTTTGTTAAAGTTGATAAATTCAGAGATAAAGCATTAGAAGAAATTAAAAAAGTTAAATTTATTCCTGCATCAGGCGAAGCAAGAATTTCAAACATGGTTGAAGGTCGTACAGATTGGTGTATCTCTCGTCAACGTGCATGGGGTGTTCCAATTCCTGTATTCTATTGTGAGGATTGTGGCGAAGTTATTGTTACAGACGAAACAATTGAACACGTAGCAAAAATGTTTGAAAAAGAAACTTCTGATGCTTGGGTTAAATATTCAGAAAAAGAACTTATGCCAGAGGGATTTGTTTGTCCAAAATGTGGAAAAACACACTTCCGCAAAGAAAAAGATATTATGGACGTTTGGTTTGACTCAGGTGTATCTTGGAGAGCCGTTGTTGAAAAACGTGCTGATGAATTAAATCACACACCTGTTGATATGTATTTAGAAGGTTCTGACCAACACAGAGGCTGGTTCCAATCTTCACTATTAACCTCAGTTGCAACTCAAGGCAAAGCACCTTACAAGCAAGTTTTGACACATGGTTTCGTATTTGGTGAAGACGGAAGAAAAATGTCAAAATCTTTAGGTAACTATATTAGACCAGATGATATTATTAAAAACTACGGTGCTGATATTTTAAGACTTTGGGCTGCATCAGTTGATTACAGAAATGATATTAAAATTGGTGATAATATCGTTAAACAACTTGCAGAAATATTTAAGAAAACAAGAAATACTGCTCGTTTCTTAATGGGTAACTTGTTTGACTTTGATCCAGAAAAAGATTATGTAAATTACAAAGACCTTAAAGACTTGGATAAATTTGCATTACACAAGTTGTACCAATTAATTGAAAACGTAACAGAAGCGTTTGAAGGTTATGAATTTTACAAATATTTCCAATGCTTGCAAAACTTTGCTGCAGTTGACTTAAGCTCATTCTACTTGGATATCGTAAAAGATAGATTGTATACTTCTGGTAAAAAATCACTTTCACGCAGAGCTTGTCAAACAGTAATGTATGAAATCTTACAAGCCTTAGTTAGAATCATTATGCCTGTAATGCCTCACCAAGCAGAAGATATTTGGCAAAATGTTCCAGAAAATCAAAAGGGCGGATTGGAAAGTATCTTGCTTTCTTCTTGGCCTGAAATGAAACCAGAATGGAATAACCCAGAATTAGAACAAGAATTTGCAAAAATCTTGAAAACTCGTGTAATTGTAACAAAAGCGATTGAACCTCTAAGAGCAGATAAGAAAGTTGGAAGCTCTTTAGAAGTTGCGGTTTATGTAAAATATGACGAAAACAAGGACTTGTTAAAATCTTGTGAAAACGAACTTTGCAATATCTTTATTACATCTCAAGCTGTTGTTGCTGATGAAAAACCAGCAGACGTATTGAATGAATATACAGAAGACGGTTGCACAGTATGGGTTACAAAAGCTCACGGTGAAAAATGTTGCCGTTGCTGGAAATATCGTGAATTGAACGCAGACGGTATTTGCCCAGATTGCCAAGAAGCAATTAGTGAATAAATAAAATTCCTGAAACAAGTTCAGGACAACATGAAGGTAAATATACAGAAGGCGCAAGCATAGCTTGCGCCTTCTGTGTATTTATAGATAACAAATTAAACTTACTATTACCAATTCATTGGGTTAAGTGGACTTATTGGACTCATTGGGTTCAATGGGTTTGACCAATCATCATCTCTGTTATTTGTTGTACTACTTGTGCTATTTGATTCAGAAGAAGATGAAGATTTTCTTGGTGACGGATAATAAGGTCCAGCTTCTACTGTAGATTCACTAAGTTTTTGTCCACCTGCTTTGTAAATGGCATTGTGTAAGCCGTTATGGTTTTCAATTTTATAAGTTGAGTTTTTATTGCGTTCAAGTCGAGTTCTATATTCTTTGTATTGTTGAGGCATTTTCATTTCTGGCTTTTCAAACTCAACAACTGCCTTTAAAATATTTTGTTGTTCAGCTTTTGGATTTTTAGTTGTTTTAGAAAACTCGTAAGCCTCGCTCATACCTTTTACCGTTAAATTAGTTTGAGCAAAAGTTTTTACTATATCAACATCAAGTTCGCCTTTTTTCAAATATTTTTTTATTTCTTTTTGGTCTTCCTTGTCGTATCGTTGAAACCCTTGATTATTCTTGATAGCCTTAACTTCGTCCATTTGCTTAGAAACTTCGGATTTAAAAATATCAGGTAACCAATTAAATTCTTGTTTTTGAACTTGTGGTGCTTGTTTTTTTACAGGAGTACCTAACGGATTAAGCGCTTGTGTTTGCACTTTTTGTGTAGCAACACGTGGCGTTACTCGTGGAGTAACTGCTTGAATAGGCATAATAAATTTTTTCCTTTCTATTTACTATGCCATGAGAAACGACTCTAAAATTTAAAATTGCTATAACCGAAAAAAATATTTACAAAATATAACAAAATTGTTAGCCTTTAAAATTTCTAAAAAAATCCTCTAAACGAATGGTTGAAAAGGTTCAAAAAAGTATTAATATACTAATAGCAAATTGGATTATGCAAAAAGGAGCGATATATGTTCGGAATTAGTTCAGCAAGTAAAGAAGATGTTTTAATCGTTACTGAAGACTATGAAGTTAAAGGTACGGTTTTTAATATTGGTTTTTCTAAGAAAAATCGTTTTTTAAGTGATTTATTAAACAAAGCAAATAAAAACTTTATTGCAGTAAAAGATTGCGAAGTTACATATAAAAATAGACAAGGTGAAACAGAAAAGTTTGATTTCTTACAATTGAACATGCGTTATGTTGTAATGATTAGACCTCTAAAACCTGAGGAAAAACCTGATTATGTTGCACCTATGGAAGGTTAGATTTTAATAAAAAGAAGCGGTCGGCTTTGTTTTACAAAGCCGACCGCTTCTTTTATCTTAATCTGAATATTTTAACAATATATTTGAAACCATATCAACAAAGGCTTTTTGATTGAATTCTCCTTTTACAACATATTTTTCAGCGCCTAGAGAGTGAGCTTTTCGTTTTTGACTTTCGTCACCAAGAGAACTCATTACGACTATTGGAACATCTGCATAAAGTTCGTTAGTTTTCATTTGTGATAGAAATTCTAGTCCAGACATTTCAGGCATTTCAATATCTGTAAGGATTATGTCAAAATGAATTTCGTTTATTTTCTTTAATGCATCAATTGGGTTATTTGCCGTAATTACATTGAAACCTGCGCTTGAAAGAATATTTTTTTCTAGTGTTCTTGTGGTTATTGAATCGTCAATAACCAAAATGTTCTTTTGGTTTAACTTAGACTTCTTTTCTTCAATTGTAGCCACTTTTGGTTGAGTCATTGATAATTTTTTAGCGTTTTGTAGCGTTGAATTTTTGATTAAATCAATTGCATTTAAAATTAAACAGGTTTCTCCTGTTGCAAGGGTTGTAACCCCTGAAATATTTTTAATTCTGTATAATGGTGGTGACAATTTTTTGTGTAGAATTTCTTGTTCGCCAAGCAACTTATTTACGATAATACCAATAACTTTGTTGTTTGTTTCAATAATGATTATTGTTTTCATATCGCTTTCTTCTTGAAAGCCTTTAAGGTTTAGAAGATATGCAAGATTGTATACAGGAATATTTTTTCCGTTGTGTAAAATTGTCAAACTTTCGTGTGTGCGGTAAATTTCTTTGTCACTTCTACAAACTACAGTGTTAATAACTGACATTGGAAGCGCAAAGGTTTGATTAGCCGATTGAATTAAGAAGGCTGTAAGTGTCGCCATTGTTACAGGTAATTCAATTTGAATTTTGCTACCAACATTGAATTCAGAAACAACTTTTACAGTACCGTTAAGTTGCGCAATTTTAGATTTTACAACGTCCATACCGATACCACGTCCAGATATGCTTGTAACCTCGTCGCCTGTTGTAAATCCTGGATAGAATACGATATTCATAATTTCTTCATCACTCATATCGCTAATTTCTTCCGCTGTTAAAAAGCCTTTATTTAGAGCCTTTTCCTTAATTTTTTCAATGTTGAACCCTTGACCGTCGTCGATAACTTCAATCAAAATCTTGTTGTCTAGATGTTTTGCATTAATTTGAATGTGACCTGTTGGGTTTTTACCCAATTCTCGTCTACGTTCTGGAGTTTCAATACCATGATCAATAGAGTTTCTAATAATGTGGATTAAAGGATTTTTGATTTCTTCAATAATCTTTTTATCAACGCTGGTTTCACTACCTGTGATTGTTAATTCAACCTCTTTTCCTCTTTCGTGAGCAATATCTCGAACCATTCTGCCGAATAGGTGGAATACTGTTGCAAGCGGTAATACACGAATATTTTTAATCATTCCGTCAAAATCGTCGATTAAGATACGCATTTTCATATCATCTTCAATGTTAGAACGTTGAGTTTGCGCAATCCCAGAGGCAATCGAATTTAATTTTTTGCTTTGCTCGGTAAGTGTATTGAGCATTTGCTTGATAAAAATGATAGAAGAAGTATCAGTTTCGCTGTCTTGTTTTGAAAAATGTTTGTCATAACTTTTCATGTGGCGAATTAATTTTGAAAAATCCTTTTGCCAATCCTCTAACTTGTCATTTAGATTGTTTAATTCGCCCAATTGTTTTGTTGTTTTGATTTTTGTTGCAATAAGCTCACCGATTTGACTTACCATTGCATCAAGTTTTGAAGATTCTACATGAAGCGTTTTGATTTCACCTGTGTCAAAAATCTTTGTAAAATCTTTCATTTTTGAAAAATTGCGAGGCTTTTGTTCTGTTTGGCTAGGTTCATCAAGTTGTTGCGCAGGGACTATTTCGGCTGTTGTTTGCGGATTGGCAAGCTCTACTAATTGTCTTGCAACAGTTAGTTGTTGTGCTAAAAGGGCGCTGTCATCTTGAGACCGTTCACCGTTGATTGTTGCATAACAAAATCTTGTTGCGTTTGAAAGAATTTCAATTACGGATTCATCAAGTGTTATGTCTAGTTTTTTTGTGAATTCAATAATTGATAAAATTTTGTCTAAAATCGGTGTGATTTCTGATTTTGGGTTGCTTTCTTTTAAACCTTTGAAAGTTTTTTCTAAATCCTCATAAGTTTCAGATGAAGTTTCAAGTGTTTTAATTTTGCCCAAAATATCTTCAATATTGAAGTTTGAAATAATTTTAGGACTAATGATTTCTTCATCAAGAATAATTTCAGGTTCTATAACGTTGTTTTCTTCTTCTGCAATTTCTGGAACTTCGTATTCCTCGTCACCAAACGCATAGCCATAGTAATCAATCGTTTCAAGATTGTTAATTTCGCACAAATTTGTAAGCTGATTGATAATGTTGTCCATTGCTTGTTGAATTTCTGCGACTTCTTCTAACGTAAGTTCAGTATTGCATTTCTCAATGATATCAAGTTTAAGTTTGATAGTTTCAAGTGTTGATTTTATGTCGTAATGATTAATCTGTTCAAAATAGCCAAGTAATTCTGTAACAAGGCTTAAAAGCTCTTTGATAGAGTTGTTTTCAATCTTTTCAGACAATTTTATAACGCATTTTAGAGTTTTTATAATAGTTGAATTGTAGTGATGATAATATTTTATCAAATTAGCTCTGCTGAACTCTTTTGGCTTGTCCGACCTACGTCTTTGAGGTGCTTCAATATTTGGGTTAGCTTCTTTAACTTCAATTGTAGGTTCTTTAGTTTTTTGTAGATTTTGAATATTTTCAAGCTCTTTTGTTTGAGTATCGACTTCTGAGGGGCTAAATTTTTCTTTGCCTGTTTCAATAGATTGCTCAATAATTTTTGAAATTAAATCAACAGTTTTGTACATAACATCGGCGATTTGAGGAGTTATTGCAAGTTTGTCTTCTTTAGCTAAACCTAAGGTATCCTCTAACTTGTGTGCAAGGTTTTGGGTTGCTGTGAACCCAATCATTCTAGAAGCACCCTTCAAACTATGAGCATCTCTAAATAGAAGGATAATTAAATCCTTGTTTGCCGGCGATTTTTCAAGCGCCATAAGGTTATCGTTTAAACGAGTAACGATTTCTTCGGATTCAACACGAAAAATATTTAAAATTTCTATCAACTCGTCGTTTTGAAATTCCATTTTCTAACCTTACATTTTTGCAGATGATTCTTCGTTGTAAACTGTTGTCATTTCGTCAATTTGACCAACACATTTTTCTAATTCTTGTAAGAAATTGCCGATTTCATCACTAAATTCTAAAATTGTAGAGTTAAATTCGGCAGAAAATGCACTTTGTGTATCTGCTGTAATTCTTGAAACATTTTCAGAAATTGATTTTACACCGCTTGTAATTTCTTCAAGGTTAGATTTTGTAAAACTAGAAGTTTTAACAACTTGTTCAATTTCTTTTGTACCTTCTTCTGTTGCCATAACTGTAGAATTAGTAACATTTTGAATATCATTAATTAATGAAGAAATTTTTGTGGTAGCTTGTTTTGATTCGTCAGCAAGTTTTCTAATTTCACTTGCAACAACTGCGAACCCTTTACCATGTTCACCAGCTCTAGCGGCTTCTACTGCGGCATTTAAGGCTAACATATTTGTTTGCTCAGCAATATCTTCAACCAAACCTACGTTTGAACCAATTTGCTGATTGTATTCAGAAAGGTCTAAAATTAAATCTGCAATAATTTGAATACGTTGTTTTAAAAAGTCTAACTTTTCAGAGTTTTCAACCATTGCATCATGTTCTTTTTTTGTTGCATTGACTGATTTTTCAACTTGAGAAGAAAGAATTTGAGAAATTTGTTTTGTTCTAACGTTTGCTTCCTTAATTGTTTCAAAATTTGCAACACAGTCTTGAGTTGTTTTTAAGTATAAATCAAGAGTTTTTCTGTGTTTTGCAATCAAATCTTCTAAAACTGTTTTCAATTGACTGATATCTTTAATTTTTGTTGTAAGATCTCGTCTTATTGTTTTGTCAATCCATAGTCTAAGCAGGTAATATACAAAAACGTTTAAAATAAGCATAATAGAAATAAATGCGAAGGCTCTTGCCATTGGAATATTAAACGTTAAAATTAATGAAAATAGACCAAAGTCAGCTAAAATTAAGAAGGTTTCAATGGTATATTTTATAAACATCTTTTCCAAGATAGTAAAATTGAATTTATTGAACATAAAGGACTCCTTGCTATATAAATATTTATAGTATAATTATATTACAAATAAGGATTATTTGACGATGAAAAATAAAGTTTTACTTATAGATGATAGCAAAACTCAATTAGATGTTATGAGAGTGCGATTTACAAAATGTGATTTCGAGGTGGAAACAGCTCAAAATGCGCTTGAAGGTTATCATAAAATCTTTACTTTTGTACCGGATATTATCTTGTCTGATATTATTATGCCTGATTTGGACGGTTATCAATTTTGTCGTTTGTTGAAAAACAATGCTATTACAAAAAATATTCCGATAATCCTTTTGACAGTTTTAGACAAAAATGTAGACAAATTCTGGGGTAAAAAAGCTGGCGCACAAGCGTTTATCTCAAAAACTGCAGAGTTTGAAGAAATTATGCAAAAAACTTTAGAGGTTCTAAAGGATAGTGAACTTTCAAACGAAGATAAAACCGTTATTTCAAATCACAAAGTAGACGATATTTCAGTAAACGAGCAAATTAACAGAATTCTGAACAAATTATTGATGCAATCTTTATTCTTAAATGAGTTCAGAAATCTTGGTGAATATTATACACATGAAAAAGTCCTTGTAGACAAAACATTAGAGCTTTTGTCTACCTTTATTGATTATGATATTTCGGCATTATTCTTTAAATGCCCAGATGATAATGCAAAAAATATTTTGTATTTTGATGTAAATAGTTCAAGTGTTTCTTCATTTGTAATTGAAAAATTGAAACGTGATTTTTTTACTCAAATGCCTAATATGAAAGCGTTTAATACAAATGACTTTTTGCACGAGATTGCTCGTACAAATCCAGAAAGAACTGATAATAGTTTGATTTCACCTTCAGTTTTTAAATCAAACTATATTTTGCCTCTAACCTTTGAGAATAAATTGTTGGGTGGTATTGCGTTCTTTTCAAAAGATGAAGTTGATTACACTCAAATTCAATTCTATGATTTGATGAAAAATGAACTTTTAGCTTTGATGAAAATGAAATCTTTGTATTCTGAAGTCGAATTATTGTCTGTAACCGACGGCTTGACAGGTTTGTATAATAGACGTCACTTTGAATACAATATTGAACGTGAATTTTTGCGTGCAAAACGTTATAAAAACCCATTAAGTTTTGCGATTCTTGATATTGACTTCTTTAAATCGGTAAACGATAACTATGGACACCAATACGGTGATTACGTTTTGAAAGAGGTTTCAAATTTAATGAAACAGTCCTTCAGAAAAACCGATATGATTTATCGTTACGGTGGGGAGGAAATTGGTATTATCTTGCCTGAAACTTCAGCCGATAATGCAGAAATTCCGGTAGAAAGATTGCGTGAAAAAATTGCTCAACACAAATTCTCTTTCAATGGAATAGATATTTCTTTAACTGTAAGTGTTGGTATTGCAGAAATGGAAGATGCTTACTATAATGCATCTGAATTGGTTGAAGTCGCAGATAAAGCATTATATCACGCAAAACAAACAGGTAGAAACAAGGTTGTAATTTATGAAGAACAGCTTGCAAACGTTAAATAACAATACCTTTGAAGTTCAACAAAATCTTTATTTTACATTGAGTGATAACAAATATGCTATCCCTTTGAAAAATGTGGTTGAAGTTATGAAACTTCCTGCGCTAGATTATCCGCAGAAACTTCCGAATAATATTATTGGTGTGTTAAAGTTTAATAATATCAATATAAATATTTTAGACATAAGATTTTATCTTGACGTTAATGTCACAAAATATTCAGTTGATAACAAACTTATCGTTGTAAAAACTGACGAATCTATTTTCGGAATAATTGCTGATAATATCGAAAATATTATTGATTTTGAAAATTCTAAAATTGAACGCTTACCGTTTGTTTCTGAAAATAGAATTATTGATTCTTTGTATCATATTGAAGAACAAACTGTTTCAATTTTGAACATGTATGCACTAGAACAACTACTTAGACAAGGTGTTGAAACAAAATCTGATGTGGATATAAAAAGTTTGTTTCCTACCGATGAAAAATCACTAGAAGTTTTTAATATGCGTGCAAAATATTTGATTACAAAATTGGATAACTCTGTTGCACAAACCGCTTTTGTAAATGACAAGTTTGTAACTTTTGCTCTTAATGAAACCTCTTATTGTATAAATCTTAAATATGTAAAAGAAGTTACAAACAAGATGAATATTATTCAATTACCTTGCTCACCTGACTATATAGAGGGTCTGATGACTGTTAGAGGTGATTTTATTACAGTTATAAACTTCAAAAAAATCTTAAATCTTTCTCATACAAATTACTCTCAAAAACCGAAAGTTATTATTATTGATTCAGAACAATATAAAATTGGATTTCTTGTAGATGAAATCTTTGAAATTGCGGATATTCCAGAAGAATTGATTTATAATAAAAAAACAAGCATTGATGATACATTTATTTCTTCTGAAATTATTAGAGGAAATGATATTAAACTTTTAATAAATATGGAGAAAGTTCTATCTGATGAAAAAATGTTTATTGATGAAGATTAGTTAAAAAATGCGCATGGGCTTTGCCCATGCGCATTTTTTTATTCTTCTTGACTTCTCCTAAAATCTTGAGACATTGTTTGTTGGAAATTTTGTTGTTGAATTTCATTACTTTTATGAACTTTGCCAACGGTTGTGTTTACTTTGCCAACGAAGGTTACTGTTTGATTTACTGCAAACCAAAGGATTGCGACTACTGTTATAACTATCAGTGGTTTTGGTATATCTGGCATATCTCAACCTCCTCATATCTTATAAATTGGGTATTAGAAAAACGAACGTTAGCTATCCAATTATATTATAACTCTTTTGGGTGAAAATTTTTATTATACTATAGGGTAGTTTGTTAGTCGTCTTTATCTTTAAATTCAATGCGAGGAAGTTTTGGTAATCCTAGGTGGTAATATGAAGCTAATATTCTTATAATAATTGTCAGTACGATAGCTAATACAACAGACCAAATACGACTGCAATGATTTTTATACATAAAATAATAAATTCCAGCACCAACGATTGCAGCAGAAGCGTAAATATCCATTTATACCTTTTTTCAAGCTCATCCAATCTGCCCAATAAGTTATATCTAAGATTTATATTTTAAGCGTTGTAGACGGTAGTCCTGCACAAGCATCTCAATTAAAAATTGGCGATATTATTTTAAAAGTTAATGGCGTTGATATGAGTGGTAAAGCTATTAGTGAAACTCAAATCATAAGTATAAATTTTGAAGATGCGGATTTTGAAGATTTGACTGATTACAAAAAATTGTATGAATATTTAAAGTTAAAATTATTGAAAAATAAAATGACGTACATCTTTTGAGACGAAATTATAAAGTGTTTATTGGCAAAGTTAATAATCTAGAAGTTGATTTTGTTGCAGAAAAGATGGTTTTACAGAGTACTATCAAGTATCACAAACGGTTATGGATGAAAAAGTATTAGAGAGAGAATTAAAACCTTTAAGAGGAATAAAAGATCTAAAATATTTGTTAACAATGGATATCGTTCCAAAAACAAATTATGACGGTATTAGGCAACTAAATATTATTGATTGGTTGTTAGAAAATTAACCATTCTAGCTTGTAAAAATTCTTCTTCTTAATTCAACACAATTACAGTTCTGTTGAGCTGCTAGAACAATTTGGCTGTGTGCAAGCATATAAAGACTTCTAACTTATGTGAGCTTTCTTAAATGTAACAAACTAAACATAAATTTAATATATTTATATTTTTATAGCTTTGTGTTATACTAAGTTTAAGGTAAATAAGATAACAATTACAAAACTGTAATTATGTTGCACAAAATTGGTTGAAATGTGTGAAAACAATAGCAATAGAAGATAAAAAGATAATTGAGAAGATATAATGTCATTTGCGAATAAAGCCATTTATTCTTTTGACTCTACATTTGCAGAACTAAGCTATTGGCTAAGCGGTTGCAAGCAAGAAATAAACATTGTAGGTAATGATGAAAAATGGATATGGAAAAAATAAATTAGGATAACTTATAAATGAATTACAAATTAATAGATTTACATATATTTGGAGATGAAAGAGGAAAACTTATATCCCTAGAGGGAAATAAGAATATACCTTTTGCCATTAAAAGAGTCTATTGGATATTTGATACATTGCCAGATCAAGATAGAGGTTGTCATGCTCATAAGGACCTGGAACAAATTATTGTTGCAATGGACGGAGCTTGTCAATTTGTTTTAGACGATGGAAAAACAAGAGAAAAAGTTTGGTTGAATAGACCGGATAAGGGGTTGTATATAGGACCAAATATGTGGAGGGAAATGAAACATTTTTCTTACGGTTGTAAATTGATGGTTCTTGCAAACAAATATTATGACGAAAAAGAATATATTAGAAATTATGAAGACTTCTTGAAAGAGGTGGAAAATTGGTAAAATTTGTCCAATATACTTCAGATAGAAAAGAGGAATGGAATGATTTCATTGCAAAATCCAAAAATGGCATATTCATGTTTAATCGAAAATTTATGGAATATCATTCTGATAGGTTTATAGATAATTCTTTGATGTTTTTTGATAATGATAATTTAATTGCAGTTTTACCAATGAATATTAGAGATAAGGTTTTATATTCACATCAAGGATTAACTTATGGTGGATTTATTACAGATGAAAAAATGAAACAACATAAAATGTTGGAATGTTTTGAGGCTTTAAAACAATATATGCAAGCAAATAATATAGAAAAGTTGATATATAAAATAATTCCACATATTTATCATAAAACACCTGCAGAAGAAGATTTGTATGCATTATTTAAAAATGATGCAAAGTTGTTAAAATTAGAGCCTTCGACAACAATATATTTAAAGAATCCTTGCAAAATGCCGAAAGGGAGAAAAGCTCAAATCTCACGAGCAAAAAGAGAAGGTGTAGAAATACAAGAATCAAAAGATTTTAAAACTTTTATAGATTTAGAAAATAAAATATTGGCTGAATATCACGATACAAAGGCTGTTCATACTGCTGAGGAATTAGAATTATTACATTCTAAATTTCCAGAACAAATAAAATTATATATTGCAAGTTTGAATAATGAGATGATAGCAGGAACATTGATTTTTGAATATGAAAATGTTGTACATACTCAATATATTGCTTCAAATAAGATTTCAAGAGAAATTGGGGGATTAGATTTACTTATTAAAACTTTGATAGATAAATACCAAAATACAAAAATGTATTTTGATTTTGGTATTTCTACAGAAAATAATGGACAATTCCTAAATGAAGGACTTATTAGTCAAAAAGAAGGTTTTGGCGGAAGAACAACTGTACATCAAACTTTTGAGCTAAAAGTATAAATTGGTGCATCTTTACCAGTGTTAAAAAGCAAATCAACAATACTTACACAGGTTTCAAAAGGTTCTCTTACTTGTTTGTATTCTTTATAGCCTGAATAATCTTTCCAAATAACTTTTATTCCTATTTCTTCAAATTGTTTATCAGAAATATAATTTTTTGCAGCTGGACCTGAAACGTATTCTGTTGTGCCGACATTATGTAATAAAGAGAGTAATTTGTCAGCTTTTTGTCCGTCAGAATTATAATCTCTACTATCTGCAAATTGAGTTGTAATTCCTAAAAAATTTTTGGAAATCGTTTTGATAAGATAACGATTCAGTTCATAAAGATTTTCCCACTGTTTGTTAAAATAAACATCATAAAAGAAATCTTTAAACATATCCCAATAAGGCGCTTTTTTGTATGCATTAGATAACTTATTCCAATGATCTAGTTGCCAATTTTGTGTAGTTTTAATTTTTGTATCAATAATAGTTTGTCCAAATGTATATTCAACAGGGACACTTATCCATGATAAACCTTGTTTTGAATAAATTTTATTTCTATTTCTCCAATCATTTTTTGTATATTGAACTTCATCATAAAAAATGAACAAATCAACATCGTTAATCATGTCAAAATAACCTTTCCAAGGTATATAATTTGATTGTAATACTGCAACTTTCATTTTTATCTCCTATATTTTAAATCAACTTGTGGTTTTATTTTTTGTATCTTTGTTTCAAGCTCAGATTTATCTTTTACTGTGATTAAGAGTTTTTTGCGGCATCTTTTAATTCTTGTGATACTCTACTTTTTTCACAAAAAACAAATTTTACGCAAAATCTGCTGTCCTGTTGTAAAATGTTTAAAAATTTGCAAGATTCACCGATATATATAATATTATATTTCATAAAAGTTTCTTCTAAATGGTTATTTCTATACTTTTTTTATTGTCTAAAAGAATGCTTCTTTCCGGTACAATAACATTATACTTGGATGTATCTTTACTAATATATGCATTTGCTCCGACTAAAGTGTAAGAATCAATATTTAAACCGTTTTTTATAGTAGAATGAGCTCCTAAAAAACAATTATCTTTTATTTTTACGTGACCAGTTACACATGATTTAACGGCAAGAAAATTAAAATTGCCAATAGTAGAGTGATGAGAAAACAACGTATCAGTGAAGAATATATTAGCATCTCCTATCGTGGTATATGGATCTATTGTAACACCTGATAAAAAAATGTTTCCTTCACCGATACTAGAACCATAAATTTTGGCATCTTTATGAATGAAAGTTTCAATTTTGTAGCCCATTTCTTTCAATTTGTAAAATATGCGTTTTCTATTTTCGTTCATATTATTATAGCCAATACAAAGAAAAATGCTATATTCATTAGCTGGAAATCTTTGAGTTAAAGTTTCAAATTCATATATAGGCTTATTATATAATTTTTTATTTTTGGGAATATATTTTTCATTTGCTATAAATGCACATACATTATAAGTTTTATCATGTTGTAGGAAATGAAAAAGTATTTGAGCTAAGTCTGTTATGCCAAAAATTAGTACTTTTTTACGATTCATTAATATTTTTCCTATTCCAATTTATATTTTGTTTTACAACAGTAGCAGGATTTCCTGCAATACAAGTATATTCTTCTGTAAATTTTTTAGACACAACACTTCCCATTCCAACAATTGTATTTGGTGGAATTTTAGCATTTTTTGTTATTAATACATTGTTGCTAATCCAAGAATGTTTGCCAATTACAAGAGGTTCCTTTTGGATGTTTATTATTTGATTACTATTCCTATTCAAAACTTGATGTCCATCCCCGCACCAAATTGTTACACCATAAGAAACCATACAATCATCTTCCATAATAAATGAAGATGAACCACTAACAAATAAATTAAAATTTTTCCAGATGGAACAATCACCCCCAAACTTAATCATAGACGTGTTTTCGCCCCCCCCCCCCCATACAATAGTGCTGGAATCTCTCAGAGTACAGTTTTGTCCAATTTCAATATTTACAAAATTGCTTGAGCAATTTATTGAAAAATTATTTAAATTGGTTGGAAGATTTATTTTTAGTGTATTATTACTCCCTGTAATATTTATATTACAATATGAAAATGTGTTAATTTTATAAAGTTCCTCTATATTTGAGATATTTGTTTCAATACCGTCTTTAACAAGTATGATTTTGTTATTATTGTCAGAAATACAAAAATTATTAGATAAAAATCTCCTAGCATCATGTCGGAGATTCTTATCTAATGCGAATTTACTTAATATTTTTTTTATTATTTTTGTGCTTTTTTTCATGATTTATAGATATTTTGCATATCCTGATTGCCAATCTTTGCATTGTTGACACATAGGAGGGATTTTATCCCAATTACCATTTCTTTGATTATCTCTAAATTCTTTTAAAGTAGAATTCCAAACTTCTTTAATAGAAGAATTTACAATATTACCCATAGGAGTTGCACAATCTAAATCTACAGAACAAAGTGCAACATTGCCCTGATCTGTAATATTTATCGTATTCATTGCCCAATAACATGGAAGCCTGTCAACATCATTTTTTAAATTTGTAGCTTCTTTTCCAGCTTTTCCTGCCCAACTTACCATAGGTCTTATTTTACATTCTATACCATTTTCATCATGCCAGAACTTAACAAAATCTTGAAGTTCACTGGCATTGATGTCCATTTCTACAAGTTGAACAACAACTTTTTGGTCAGGTTTACCAAATTCATCAAGCATTTTTTTGTATTCCAGAACACCTTTAGTAACTTTTTCTAAATTGCCACCAACTCTAATTTGTTCATAAGTTTCAGGCTTAAAGGCATCAATTCCGACATAAAAACCGTTAAGTCCTGCTTCAATTAAAGCTTTTGATTTTTCTGGTTTTATTAAATTGCCGTTAGTGTTTAAAATAATATTTGTTAAACCTTTATCTTTTGCATATTTAACACGTTCAGGTAAGTCTTTTAACATTAGACCTTCTCCGAAGAATGTTATCCAAATTTGTGCATTAGGATTGTTTTCAGCAATCTCATCAATAATTTTTTTGTATAAATCCCATTCCATAATCCCTGCTTTACGTTTCATATTTTTGTGAAAGCACATACTACATTTCAAATTGCAATATGAAATATTATCGATAAGAACTACACTTGGAAAATCTTTTTCTTCCGGTACTCTACTTTTAATAATTTCCTTTGCTTTGTCATCATAATTTATAACTCTACCATTTGCTACCATTATTATTTCCTTTCTTTAAAATAAGTGTATATTGAATCTATTATATAGTCGACTTCAGTATCTGTCAAAGATGCAAATATTGGTAAACGAATTAATCTTTCACTTACACTTTCAGAAACAGGTAAATCTCCTAATTTATATCCTAATTTTTCTCCCATTATTGATGTATGTAATGGAATATAATGAAAAACTGCACCTATTCCATTATTTTTTAAATATGAAAGTAAAGAATCTCGTGTATTTACATCATTTAATAAAAAATAAAAAATATGATAATTTGGAGTATTATATTCTGGAATTTTTATAATAGATAAAATTTCTTTTTCTTCAAGCTTTTTTAAACCATTTACATATCTATCAAAAACTTGTTTTCTTTTTTTAGTGATAATATCTTTATTTTCAAGTTGAGCTTGTAATACTGCAGCTAATATATCTGACGGTAAATAACTACTACCAATATCACACCATGTATATTTATCAACAAAACCTTTGAAAAATTTACTTCTGTTTGTGCCTTTTTCTCTAATAATTTCTGCTCTATCAATATATTGATCGTTATTTATTATAAGAGCACCACCTTCCCCACAAACAAAATTTTTAGTTTCATGAAAACTATATGTACCCATATCTCCAATTGAGCCAAGATATTTATTTTTATATTTAGCATTAACAGCTTGAGCTGCATCTTCAATAACTTTTAAATTATGTTTTTTGGCAATATGCATAAGTTTATCCATGTCACAAGAACAACCTGCGTAATGAACAGGATAAATTGCACGAGTTCTAGATGTAATTTTTTCTTCAATTTTATTTAAATCTATATTTAGATAATCATCAACATCAACAAAAACAGGTTTTGCATTTTGTAAAACTATTGCATTGGCAGTTGAAACAAATGTAAATGAAGGCATTATAACTTCATCGCCATTTTGCAAGTTTAATAACATTGCTGACATATCTAGTGCAGTAGAACATGATGTAGTGAGTAATGTTTTCTTTAAATTAAAATTCGTTTCTAAAGTTTCTTGTACAATTTTAGTATATTTTCTATCGCCAGAAACAAAACCTGAAGATAAAACTTCTTCAATATATTTTTTTTCATTACCATTAAAATATGGATGATTGAAAGGTATGTTTATTTTTGTTTTATTTTGCATTCATTAGACCCTTTTGAAATTCTTTTAATTTAGCTTGTTCTTCTTTTGTCAACATTATTTGCTTTTTATGGCATTCTTTTAAATATCTTAATGCGCATTTTTTCATATATTGTTTATACTCTAATTCATCAAAAAAATTAATTAAATAATACATTTGTTCTAAATTATAAAAAGCTTGTTGCCCTGAGTTTAATTTTGACCAAGTCCCTGTTTCAACCCAATTATAAACAGAATCGAGTGAATTTTCGAAATAGCCCTTTCCTTTACTTAATGCGAATATATTTCTGAATGTATCTCCCCAAATAGCGGGCTCTTCTTTAGTATTTTTGTAATTATTTATTTTAATTAAGTCACTTTCAGTAAAAACATTTCTAAAAATTGTTGCACTTGTTTGTAATAAAACACCTAATGTCATAGGATATTCAAACCCAAATTTTAGATTCCAATCACATTTTTTGCAAAGACCAGGTGATAATTTGTTTGATGTTTTAATATAGCAAGCAGATGATGCTAAAGTAAAAGTTTCATTTCTTTCTAAGAATTCAATTAATCTTTGTAATTTATCAATACTTAACCAATAATCATCTTGATCAAAATTCATCCAATATTTTGTATTAATACTATTATAAATTTTATAACCTACAGTTTTACCTTTTTCATTTTTATCATTTACAATTATTTCTATAATATCAGGATATAATTTTTTATATTCTTCTGCAATTTTTACAGTATTATCTGTAGATTTATCATCAAAAATTTTGATTTTATAAACATATGTAGTTTCTTGCATTAAAATTGATTCAAGTGCTTTAGCAATATATTGTTCTCCATTATAAGTTGGCATATTAATTGTGAGAATTGGTTCTTTTGATAAATAATTAGAATATAAATTTTTATGCTCTATTAATTTTTTATATAAATTAGAATATTTTATTTGATATTCTAATTTTGTTAATCTATCATTTGTATTCATCATTTGTTTATTTTTTTGTTTTAATTTTATGAAATGTTTAAACATAATTTATGAATACCTCTAGATTGTTTACTATATATTTATATTATTGTATCATAAAAAATAATATAAATATATTTTTATATTATTATATCATAAAAAATAATAATTTTATTGTATTAATGTTGAAAATTTATATTAATTATATTAAAAATGCTTAGCAAATTATAATAAATTAAGTTTGTATGATTTATCAAATGTGCTATTTTAAAGTTGATTTTATAGATGTTAATGAATAGTGAAAGATATTATAAATAATTTATAAAATATATTAGTATAAAGTAAAAAGAAAATAATAATTTTATGAATGAAATAAAGGAAATTTTAAATATCTTTATATTGCGTATTGAAAAAGTTTTAGTATTATTTATTTAATTAAAATGATTTGATTATAAAATTTAGTTTTAATTACATAAAAAATATAAAAAGGTTTTATGAATTTGTTTTAATAATATATTTATGATAGTCTTAATTAAGGTATAATTAACATATGATAAAATTTTTAGATTTAGAAAAAGTAAATAACAGATTTAGAAAAGAAATAGACGCAAGATTTAAAAATATCTTGAATAAAGGTTGGTATTTGCAAGGCGATGAAAATGAAAATTTTTCTTGTGATTTTGCAAATTATTGCGGAACAAAATATGCATTAGGTGTTGCAAATGGTCTTGATGCAATCAATTTAATTATTCGTGCATTCGGATTTGGTGCAGGAGATGAAATTATTGTTCCATCAAACACATATATTGCAACAATTCTTGCAATTTCAGAAAATGGTTGCACTCCAGTTCTTGTCGAACCAGATATTAATACATACAACATTAATCCTGATTTAATAGAAGAAAAAATTACGAACAAAACAAAAGCTATCATTGTTGTTCACTTGTACGGTCAAGCAGTTCAAATGGAAAAAGTTTGGGCTCTAGCAAAGAAATATAATCTAAAAGTTATAGAAGATTCTGCTCAAGCTCATGGTGCTATCTATCAAGGTAAAAGAACAGGGAGTTTAAGCGATGCTTCAGCATTCTCATTCTACCCTGGAAAGAACTTAGGTTGTATGGGAGATGGTGGTGCTGTTACAACTAACGACAAAGAGGTCTATAATAAAGTTAAAGCTATTGCAAATTATGGAAGTGACAGAAAATATCATCATATTTATAAAGGGGTAAACTCTCGTCTTGATGAACTACAAGCGGCGGTTTTAGATGTGAAATTACCTTATCTAGATAAGGATAATGCAAGACGCAGAGAAA